>Ga0070738_10000994_pt1 | contig 67152 bp, 52 predicted proteins | sample Coa_R2_2_FD_66446 | JGI IMG/M metagenome (GOLD analysis project Ga0070738, IMG submission 66446) | Surface soil microbial communities from Centralia Pennsylvania, which are recovering from an underground coalmine fire - Coalmine... | ecosystem: Environmental > Terrestrial > Soil > Unclassified ... | reverse complement strand
GCGAGCCATACAACACGTCGCCGCGCACGGGCCAACCCCGACTGGCCGCTTGAACGCGAATCTGATGCATCCGTCCCGTCTCCGGCTCAATCTCCAGTAGCGCCCCATACTCGCTCCCACGCAACCGTCGATAGCGCAGCACAGCCCGCCGCGCTCCCGGCGTATCCGCGGCCACGCGCTCCCCGCGGGCTTCTTCCTTCACTTTCAGCAGCCAATCTTCCCACACGCCCTCATCCGGAGGCAGTTCCCCGTTCGGAGACGGCTCGACGACGGCCCAGTACACTTTGCGCACTTGCCGATTCTGAAACTGCTCGGCCAACCGCCGCGCTGCCTTGGTGTTTCGCGCGAAGACGACCACGCCGGAGACCGGCCGATCCAGCCGATGCGGGATGCCAAGATAAACGTTGCCTGGCTTATGATAGCGTTCTTTCAGATACGCCTTGACCATCGCTTCCAGAGTGGGAATGCCGGGCGGCACCCCCTGCGTCAACAACGGCGCCGGCTTGACCACTGCCAGGCAATGGTTGTCTTCGTACAAGATGGTTGCGGGATCGAGAGAAGGACAATACGCATCCATAAAGATCTCAAGTGGCTCATCTGGGGTCCGTGGAGATTCCTCGGACGTAGGCGGCGATGTCTCATCATACTTCTTTCCTCAGCGATCAAGAACCGGAGACCCACCGGCGCCCGCGCTCGCTTGCAATTGTAGCTCTTCCGTCACTTTGCCAGGCTGCCACCACTCTTGGTGATCCGGCGCCAATTCGTGCCAGGTGGCGACAGCTGGCACGTACTGGCACGGTTTTTCATCGCCACATCGCCAGAGATGGCGAACGGTTGGCCATGTACATCATGCCCTTGCGGATCGGGGAGATATCGCGGAGCGTGTGAACGCCTCGGCTCGGATCGACCGAGGCGTTCACACGCTGGCTCGACAGTTAGTTACTATTGGAAGCGGACAGGTTGGTGAAAAAAAAATCGCGCATCAGAGTGTCCTTCGTCACGCCCATCGCACCGGCTTCCATGCTCAGCCACGCATCCAGACGCTGCAACGCCAGAGCATCGGCCTGCTGCCACAGGGCGGCGGAGGACGACTCCGAAGAGGCGGCGTCCGTCGATGTTGTCGTCCCAGTTCCAGCAGGCAGAGGCAAAATCAGGTTTGCCGAAATGGGCTGGGTCGGGCCTGCATTGGCAGTACCGACACGTGGGCTTGATGCGGTTAACGGCTGCACAGTCAGACTTTTGACGACCTGCACCGTGGCCGTGCCTTTGATCGTGCTGGTCGCCGTATCGGTGGCGGTCAGCGTTTGCGTGCCGAGCGTCTCGAAGGTCACGCCGTTGGTGAAAGTGTGCGAACCGTTGTCGCCGGCCGTGAAGGTGTAATTGCGGGGTAGCTTGGCCTTGCTATCGCTGCTGGAGAAGTGGACTGTACCCAGATAGCTGCTAGCGGTGTTGCCATAGGCATCCAGGGCCGTGACCGTGAAGGTAGAGGCGGTCCCGACCTTCACGCTCGAAGGCAACCCGGTGATGCTCAGGCTGGCCGCCGCCGCAGGGGTGATGGTTATGCTCGCGTCGCTGCCGTTGATGCCGGATGTCACGGTATCCGTCGCGGTAAGGGACTGAGCGCCGGCCGTGTAGAGGGTGGCGCTGAAAGTGGCGGTGTCGCCGTTGATCGTGAAGTTGGCCGGCAGCACGGCCTTGGAATCGCTGCTGGTTATGTGAACGGTGCCGCTGTAGCTGGTGTCGGCGCTGCCGTCGGGGTTGAAGACGGACATGGTGTACGTGCCGGCTGTGCCCGCCGTGACGCTGGAAGTGCCGGTGATTTGGAAGTAGGGGCTAGTGGCCTGTGCGAGGTAGCGGGCCACCAGGACGTTGTTCTTCGCGCCGTTGCTGCTACTGCCTACGACGACGATGTCACCGTCATTGGCCGTGCCGGCGTTGGGGTAAATGGCTACCCCAAGTCCTTGAGACGAGTTACCAAAAGTCGTGGTGACCAGGCCGCCGTTGCCGAAGGTCGTGTCTGGAGTGCCGTTCACGATGAATCGGGCCAAGTCGTTCGTTGTGGTAGAGCCTACGGCAACGAAACGGCCGCTCGCATCGACGGCGGCCTGAACCGGAAGGAAGCTGAAGGGCGTTTGCGCGAGACCGCCGGTTCCGAACGTGGTGTCGAGGCTGCCGTTGGCGTTGTAACGGACCAATTCCTTCGTCCCGGAGTCCGATCCCCCCATGACAACGACCTGACCGTCATTGGTCGGCCCCGCGTTGAAGTAGAGGGCTGCGACATCCGGTCCTCCAGGAGCTGTCGTGGTCACGATGCCCTGGTTGCCGAATGAGGTGTTTAGTGTGCCGTTGGCGTTGAACCCGTAAATGTCCCAGGTGCCTCCCGATCCATTAGCGCCGGTACACGCCGTCACGATTAGTGTGCCGTCCGGCTGTTGAAGCAGGGTGCAATTCCCCGGAGACTGCGTGCCTCCCGGGACCGTCGTAATGACGTAACCCCCCTGGCCGAAGGTGGTGTCCAGGCTGCCGTCCGTGTTGTAGCGCGCCAACTCGAAATGCCCTGAACCATCAGCACTAAGCGCGACAATCTGGCCCCTGCTGGTCACAACTACCCCCCACCCATATTGGACATTACTGACTCCTGGGAAGGTGGTCATCACCTCCCCTCCCGTGCCAAACGTAGAGTCGAGGGTACCGTTAGTGTTGTAGCGCGCCAGGATTTGAGATTGAACGCCACCACCTTGGGGAATGTAATATCCTTCCTGGACGATTTTGCCGTCATTGGCGGTCCCTGCCTGAGGGTACAGGGCTGAACTAGGACCACGAGCGGTGCCCGGACCGAAGCTTGCCACGGCGACGCCGCCTGAGCCGAACGACGTATCCAGGCTGCCATCCGGGTTGTAGCGCTCTGCGGCGAATTCATACGCCCCCGCCGAAGAGGTTTGCGCGCCTCCAAGCGCAATAATCTCGCCGTTGGGTTGGATCAAGACGCTGTGCGCCCCATCGGTGTAGGGGCTAGTCGAGGTGGTGACGTAGCCGGCACCATTGCCGAAGGTCGGGTCGAGACTCCCGGCGCCGCTGGGGACGCAGCGATCCTCCAACGCCTCTAGGCGCGGACGAACCGAGCGGCGCTTCCGAGGGGCGAGTTTCGTCTGACGTGCTTGGTGTCGGAATAGAGACCACATGAGAAATTCTCCTTCGTTGGAGTTAGTCTGCGGTATTAGGGGGACCGGCAATGCCGTGAGCGCGCAGACCGAGCGCTCAGGCGCTGCTAGGCCGGTGAGGGATCTGCTTGGCGGCGAGAGTTCACCGGCCGACTTTCCGCATTTCTGCCACTTCTCGTATCACTTCCGAGGCCGCTTGGCGCGACCTGTCATCCTCAGCGGGAGCCGGCGATTCCGCCACGCCGTCGGCCATAGCCGATCACGCCGATCAACCCCAGGCTGAACAGCACCAGACTTGCCGGCTCAGGCGTGGCGATCTCGGCCCGCACGTTGGAGATGAGGAACCCCTCGGCTGAGCTGACCGTCGAGAGCTGCACGCTGGTGAAGGGGGTGTCCGTGTCGGTCGCCGCGAACAACTTAGGGCTGTGCTGGGACACGTTCTGACTGATCGTGCCCAGCAGCGTGGCGCCGTTGAAGAACTTGGCGGTCATGGATACGGTGGAAAAAAGCGTGAAGTTCGGGTTCATCATCAAGCCGAAGGTTCCCACGGGTTCGCTGAAGGTCAGCCCCCGCGAACTTTGCTGCTGGCTATACAGGGTCGCCGTCGCTACTGGGGTCATGGGTGCAGAAAAAGTAATCGTCAGGTCGTTGGCAACCAGCGACTGAATGGCAGGGCCGGAGCTTGGAATGTCGAACGCGAACGTTGACGCCAGGTACGCGGCGTTGGCTTGCGGGATGACGACGAAGCCACCCCGCGCCGCGCTGGTCAGACCGGCCAGGGCAACCAGGGTGAGGCTGAGCCGGGAAAAGTAATGGGGGGAGAGCATGGTGTTTTCCTTTCAAGGAGCGGCGGTCTGCGTGGATGGATCGGGGCAGCACCCCGAGCGCGCAAACCGGACGCCCCGGCGCTGCACAGGCCGGTGAGGACTTCTGCTTGGCGGCATGACCTCACCGGCCGCTCTTTCATATGCTTCTTATTTCCCACCGCCGGCAGCTGCGGTTGGTCCCAACGACGCGGCGACTGGTGACACTTCTTAATCGTGGCGGAATCGTACCATGGCAGCACTACTCCTCTCGGGACGATCCCTTCTTGGCTCTGGTTGTTGACTGCTCCGGAATTCCGAGCAGAGCGGCTGCTTCGGCACGGAATCGTTCGCACGCCGGGGCCCAGCTTTTTTTCTTGCGCTCGAGCACAAGCTCCCTTGTAGCTTGGTTGAAATTCTGTCTGGCCAGTTCTCCGTCCCCGAGTTTCCAGTAGGCCATGGACAGGAAGAAATAGCCCGTAGAGTCTTCGTCATGCAACAGATTAAGGAAATACTTCAACGTATCCACCGCTGCTCGCGAATCTCCATCTCGGTACTGGGCCATTCCCAGTATCAACCGGCAATTAAGTCTCTCCGGAGCCAGTTCGACGGCCCGGGTAGCAGCGCGAACTGCCTCGGCAGGGTCGCGCAGCTCTTCAAAAGGGGAAGAAGCGAGGCACCGAGCGAGGTCTGATTCGGCTGTCCAGTCCGCGAGCATCTGCACCCGACGTCGGTACTGCTCACCTGCCTGGCGAAAACAGCTTCGGGCCTCCTCTTTGCGGCCGATGAAGTAAAGTAAGTTTGCCAGCCGGAACGTGCTCTGGGCATACATCGTGATGTGATCTGGGGCATCCGGATAGTCGGCCGCTACGGCTTCGTGGAAGGCCAATGCTGTCCGATAATACTTCTCGGCCAAAGCGTACTCTCCCCGCTTGAGGTACATAACTCCCAGGTGTTGGTAGGCCCAGCCGACTTCTAGTCTGGCAACAGGATCGTCTTTGTTTTCCGCGAGGTAACTTCGGAAGAAACCCTCGAACTCCTCCGTCATCGCTCGCCGGATGTGTTCGATCGCGACAAGTTGGGGCCACTCCCTTTTCTCAAGCGACCCCAGCATCCTCGACATCCCGGTGAGCACCTTCCCAAAGCTGGCCTCCGCGCGGCCGCGTTGCTTATTCGCTTCAGTGAACTGATGCTCCGCCCATCGTCTTTGCGTCTCTTTTTCTTGGAGGGCATCGTTGACCCGCTCCTTTTCCTGCCACAAGAGCAAGCTGCTAACAGATAGGGTGACCACGGCGACAGCCAAACCCGCACTTGCTGCCCAGGCCGCAGCTTGATGGCGCCGCAGCCACTTCCGTGCCATCTGAACCCACGAAGGCCGCCGCGCCCGGATCGGCTGATCGAGTAGCCAGCGACGCAAATCATCGGCCAAATCCTGAGCCGTGGCGTAGCGCTCGGCTGGCTCCTTGACCAACGCCTTGAGAACGATCGTTTCCAGGTCCGGCGGAATGGCGCGGTCCACAGAGCGCGGCGATGGCGGTTCCTCGAACGTAATCGTGTGCAGGATTTCTTCGCGATCCATGCCATCGACGACGGCCCGCAAGGTCAGCAATTCGTAAAGCGTCGCTCCCAGGGCGTAGATATCGCTGCGGTGATCCACCAGGCCATGCTTGGCCAACGCCTGCTCCGGAGACATGTAACGCAGCGTACCGACCACATCGCCGGACATCGTCAGGCCGGTGTCGGTCGTCGTTCGCGCCAGACCGAAGTCGGTGATCCACAGTTTGCCCGCAGCATCGATCATCAGATTGCTGGGCTTGATGTCGCGGTGAACAATGCCCAAACAATGGGCGTGTTCCAGTGCTTCCGCCGCTTGAATGCCCCACTCGGCGATGCGGCGATAGTGCGCCGTATCGCGCGGCGCTGCTTGCGTGGTTGCGATGGCAATCGACTGCGTCGCGGCACCCGGCGAGCGGGGTTGCGTCAGCGCCCCGAGTGCGTGACTTTCTCGGGGCGCTAACGCGACCCCGCTCGCCGGGCTTTCTCGGGGCGCTGACGCGACCCCGCTCGCCGGGGCATGTCGCTGCGCCGCGATCAATTCGGCGAGCGATTGTCCTTCGATAAACTGCATGGCGTAGAAGTGGACGCTGCGTTCGCAGCCGACGAAATACACCGGCACGATATGGGCATGATGGAGGCAGGCCGCGGCTCGCGCCTCGTTGTGGAAGCGCTGCAAATGCCGCGGGTCCATTGTGGCCGCGAAAGGCAGCACCTTGAGCGCCACCCGGCGGCGCAGCGAGATTTGCTCCACCTCGTAGACCACTCCCATGCCGCCGCGGCCAACCTCGCGGAGAATGCGAAAATCGCCCAGCGTGCCGGTTGGCTCCGTGGCCAGCGAGGACCAGCCGGGACCACCGGATTGCGACAGCGCGATCAGCTCCAGCGAGGCAAGCACCTTGCGGAGGAGGTCCGCGGCTTCGGGATGGCGGGAGGCGTACTCTTCAATGTCCGGCCGATCGCCGTTTTTCTGGCGCTCCAGAAACTCGTCGGCCACGCGGGCCACCAGTGATTCCACGGACGCTTTTTCACGCAGCGATGCCTCGCTCATGAGCGATCCTCCAAAAGTCCGTGGGCGCTCAGGACCGATTGCAGACGGATCAGCGCCCGGCCGTACCGCTGGCGGGCGGCGGCCGGCTTGATCTCCAAGAGATAGCCGATCTCCTCGTATGACAGATCCTCGGCGTGGCGCATGGTCAGGATCTCGCGGTCGGTCTCCGGCAGCTCGGACACGGCGCGGCTGATGCGCTCGGCGAACTCGCGGACCTCGGCTTCCTTGCTGGGCGAGTTGTGCAGCAGCGGGCGGGCCATCAAGAGCGACGAGCGCTCCGGCAGACGCACCTCGCGCTCAAGAGCGCGGCGGGCGCGCTGATGGTCGCGGCGCAGATTGAGCAGACGTTCGTAGGCAGTCTTGCGGAGCCACAGGTGAAAGGGCATCGGGCGTCGCTCGAGATAATCCTCGATGCGCCGCACCACTTCCAGTTGCACTTCCTGCACGACATCGGAAGGATCGAGTCGCTTCCGCAGCCGGGGATCGAGGTGATAATCGACGAAGTCCCGCAAGCCAGGCCGGCCGCGGGACAGCAGTTGCTCGAGCGCCTGCCGGTCTCCCCGGTCGATGCGATCGAGCAACGCGGACGTCTGCGCTGAGTCCGGTTTCATCTTGGGCATAGTTAGTCTCCCCTAGATTACCCACCGTACCAGCGAAAATGTGACAGGGGAAATAAAAAAATGCTCGCATGAATCGTTTACGTTCGGACTCATCTTGACACACCTCTGTCGACCGCTATATTTCCGTCCTTCCACCTGATAACAGGGGAAATGCGAAACGCGAAGCACGCGATCCGGTTTCGGATTTCGTGCCTTGGATTTCGAGTTTCCCGCTCAACGGGAGATGCACGCCATGTCGGACAACACGACGACTGTGGCCATGCTCCGCGAGTCGATGGCTCGCTTCGTGGCCGAGCGCGATTGGGAGCAGTTCCACAGCCCCAAGAATCTCGCCATGGCCCTGGCGGCCGAGGCGGCCGAATTGATGGAGCATTTTCTGTGGATCGACAACGACGCCTCGCGCGAACTCGTGCGCGATCCGGCGCAGCGCGAGCTGATCGCCGATGAAATCGCCGATGCGGCGGGAGTGATCTTCGCGCTGTGCAATGCTCTCGGCCTGGATTTGAGTGACGCCGTGGCCAGCAAGATGTCGCGCAACGTTCTGAAATATCCCGTGGAGAAATGCCGCGGCCGCTATCGCGTGGAAGAAGAACGAAGGTAAGGGGGTGGGTTGTGCGTCGTCGCCGCCTCGCGGGGGCCGTGCTGCTGGGAGCGTGCTTGTTGCTCGGCTCCGGAAGGATGTTCGGTCAGCGCGGGGACACGCCTGCCGCTTCGGGACATCGCGAGGTCATTGCTACTTCGGTACCCGTAACGCCGGCTCCGGCCGCTGACGCTCCCGGCTCGCCCAGGGTTGCTCCTCCCGCGCCGTTGCCGAGTCCGATCAAGCAGGCTTCATTCGTAGAAGAGGTTCCGAATAACGCTGCGCTTACCCAATCCCCGGCTCCTGCGGCGAGTACGGCGACACCCGCCATGCTATCGCCGACAGCCTTGCTCGGCAGCATGACGAGCAGTCCGGCGCCGGTGAAAGCCGTGAATCTCCCGGAGGGGCCGGCGGCCGCGCTATCCGTCGAGGTTGTGGGTCCGGATCGGGTACTGCTGGGAAAAACACTGGTTCATGAGATCGTGATCCGCAACCGTGGAGCGCGGCCAGTTGCCGAGGTGCATGTTGAGGAACCGCTGCCGGAAGGCGTTCGCGTACTGGAGTCCGATCCGCCGGCGGTGATGCACGAAAACCGTCTGACCTGGGACCTGCGCCATCTCGAAGCGGGCGGAGAACGGCGTCTCAAAATCGAGCTAAACCCCGGACGAGCCGATCAATTGGACCTTCGGCCCTACGTGACATTCCTAAACGGTAGCGGCCTACGCACGCGGGTCATTCGCCCGCCATTCAGCATCGAAATGAGCGCCAACCGTGCCAAGGCGGCGCGCGGCGAACGTATCCGCTTTAGCCTCCAATTGGCGAACAACGGCGACGTACCTATCCGTAACATCAAGATTTACGATACGCTGCCGGCTGGACTGCACCATCCAAATCAGAGCCGCAACCGAATGCTGGGCATCGAACATTTCGGCGATTTGCAGCCGGGGCAACGATGCACCATAACGCTGGAGACGACGGCGGTGGAGTCCGGCTCGTTTCGGAATTCGGTACTCGCTCAGGCCGACAGCGGCGTCGAGGCAAAGGCCGCTCTGGATGTGGTCATCACCGAGCCGAACCTGACGCTGCGCATGGATGGGCCGGTCAAGACCCTCACGCGGCGCGGCGTGGACTTCCATTTGGAAGTGGCCAATCCCGGTTCGCTGCCGGCCAAGGCGGTTCGCCTGATGTTAGCGCTGCCGCCGACATTCGAGGTCGTCTCGGCCAGCACCGGGGCCGCACTCTACCTCAATCAGCATGCTGTGGCATGGTCGCTGCCCGACCTGGGCGCCGGCCAACGGCAAACGTTTATGCTTCGGATCAAGGCAAACTCGGCCGGCGACTGGCCGATGACCGCAGCCGTCGTGAGCCAGAACTTTCCGGAGGCGCGGGCCAGTAAAACGCTGCATGCCGAAGCAGAGGCCGTGCTGAATTTGGAAGCACATGTTAAAGAAGAGAACTTATCCGTCGGTGAAGAAACGAACCTTCGGATGCACGTTTTCAATAATGGCGATGCTCCATGCGTTGGTCTGCTGTTGACGGCGACGCTGCCCGACTCCGTGACGGCTATGAAGGCCGAGGGACCGAGCGGCGAGCAGATCGAGAAACAGCAGGTGCGTTTCTTGCCGCTTCCTCAACTGGAGGCCCACCGGGATGCGATCTATCGTATCCGGCTCCGTGGTCTAAAGCCGGGTAAAGGCTCTCTCCGCGTGGAGTTGACGGCCGAGAAGCAGACGCCGGCGGTTCGTGAACTAAGCATCCAGGTCAACGACGCGAAATTGGCCACGACCGAGAAAAACGCCAACTCTATCCCTGGTGACACTTTGCGATGAGGGCGTGAGGATTTAGTAAACTTTTTGAAAAAGATTCGGTTGCCAAACGGCTCAGAGGGAGTTATGGTAAGCCTTTCCACTTGCTCGCACACCACCCGCTCCGGGTTGGGACTCACGCGAAAAAAAGCCAGGAAGGCTCGTTACCAGGGGGAAGGACTCCCCCGTCTTTCCAACACCCGGCCATCCGAGCCGCGCACGCAGCGCAGCGGAGTGAGCGGACGCCCGGACTGCTTACTCCGCTGCGCTGCGTGCGCGGCTCGGAGGACGAAAGCCATTGACCTTGAGCGGGAACCGGAGCGTTGTTAAGATTCGGCCGCGTTAAGGATGACGGGCCAACCGTCCGCCGTCCCCATCGCGATCCAAAGCCCTTCTGCACTGTTACTGCAGGTCCCGCCGGAACCGGGAGCGCAGCAATCACGACGCGGCACGTCCACGGAGGGGGTGCCGCGCCTCGAGGGGGAGGAGAGGAGGTTGGTCATGAGTACGAACCGCACGGAAAAGGAACAGGTTCGTGTCCATATTCGCTGGATGATCCGCCGGGACATGCCGGAGGTCTTGCAGACGGAGCAGGAGAGCTTCGAGTATTCCTGGACCGAAGAAGACTTCTTGCGTTGCCTCCGGCAGCGCAACTGCATCGGCATGGTGGCCGAGCAGGGCGAAAAAGTCGTCGGCTTTATGATCTACGAATTGCACAAGAACAAGCTGCACATTCTCAATTTCGCCGTCAGCCCGTGCTGCCGTCGATATGGCGTCGGCGCCCAGATGGTGGCCAAGCTTATTAGCAAGCTGTCGAGCCATCGCCGCACACGCATCACCCTGGAAGTGCGCGAAACGAACCTTGGGGCTCAGCTGTTCTTTCGCAAGCAGGGGTTCAAAGCACTGCGCGTGCTGCGATCCTTCTACGAGGATAGCGGCGAAGACGCCTATCTCCTCCAGTACCGGCTCGCGGACGATACCAGCGACGAGTTCGAGGAGACCGTCAATCGCATCGCCCAATACGAGGAGAGCTGAGACGATTTTACCAACCCGAAGCGTAAGCGAGAGAGGCCCTCGCTTACGCTTCGGGTTGGTCAATTTGGTTGACTCTTCCGATTTTGCGGGTTCCCCGCGTCGATCGATGGGACGATTACACCGCTTTTGCCTTGCTTAGCGATCATTCCTTTTTTAAGCTCTATAACAGTCCTGGCTCCGTGTCGGGAAAAGCATTTCTGTTCACCATCGAGGAGACACCGCGATGCGTACCTGGACAAGACTGATACCGGCTGTTCTGTTGACTTTAGGGCTCTTCTGCCCATCGCTCCGTGCCATCGATCCGGAACTGGGCGACAAGCAGAAGATCGAACAGTTGCAGAGAGATGTCGCCGATCTCAAAAAACAAATAGGGGATCTGCGGAGAGATCTCCTCGATAACGCCGCGCAGCGCAACCATACTACAGAGGAACTTGCCAGAATCCGAGAGCTTCTGGAGCGAATGGCGGCACAACAGGGAGCGATCCGGGTGGCAGGCTATGACCCGCGTTCCGTGGCTCCCGGTGGTGCGGCTCCGACCACCGCGACGATCACGGTACAGAATGTGTACGCAGCACCCGCCACGGTTCACATAAACGGGCAATCGTATCGCGTCGGGCCGGGTCAAACCTTGCCGATCACGTTCCCAGTCGGCACGATCCAGTATTCCGTGGACGTGGACGGTTACGGCACGGTCGGGCCGCTGCGGAATGACAATTTGCCGCCGGTGGGCTACCGCATTAACATCTTCCCGCGGATGCCGTAGGAAACAAGACATCAACACTAGGCCGCGGCGCCAGCAAGGATCGCCCTTGCTGGCGCCGCGGGCTGGTAAAGCGCGCCCTTGACGGACCCGCCTTTTCTTCCCATCCTTTCCCCATCGATCCCTCGTGGGCGAAATCGGAATGATCATCACCATTGACGGTCCAGCCGGCGCGGGGAAGAGTAGCGCGGCACGGACCCTGGCACAACGTCTGGGATTTGAGTTTTTGGACACGGGCGCCATGTATCGCGCCGTGGCCCTGGCCGCTCTGCGCGCCGGCGTCAATCAGCGCGATGAGCAGGCTGTGGAGAGACTCGTGGCCTCACTTCCACTGGAGATGCCGCCGGGCGGCCGTGTGTTGCTGGATGGCGAGGATGTAACAGATCTGATTCGCACAAGCGAAGTCACGGCGGCGACTGGGGCCGTGGCCGACAGTCCCGCCGTGCGCCGACGGCTGGCGCAAATGCAACGCACCATCGCCGAAGGGCGCAATATGGTCTGTGAGGGCCGAGATCAGGGAACCATTGTTTTTCCCGATGCCGTCTGCAAGTTCTTCATGTTCGCCGATCCCCTGGAACGTGCTCGGCGGCGGCAACGTCAAATGGAAGCACGCGGCGAGCGTCTGGACTTGGAACAAATACTGCGCGATCAGGAAATCCGCGATCAACGCGACGCGGCTCGCGATCTGGCGCCGATGAAGCCGGCGAGTGACGCCGTGCTGCTGGATAGCACGCAATTGAGCCTGGAGCAAGCGGTCGAAACGATGACCGCCGAGGTTCGCCGTCGCATGTCGAGTGTTTCGTGAGGTGGCGGCTTCGATGGGGAACGAGTCTTCCTGGTTGCTGTACGAGATCGGTTATTGGCTGTCGAGGACCATCCTCACTTGGGGATTCAATTATCGCTATGAAGGAGGTAATAACGTCCCCCGCACCGGCCCGGCACTTCTTCTTGCCAACCATCAGAGCTTTCTCGATCCTCCGATTGCCGGCTGCCCGTTCCGGCGTCACATTTGTTTTCTGGCACGCAAAACCCTGTTCCGTAACCGTTTCTTCGGCGCCCTTATCCGCCGCTGCAGCGCCATCCCAGTCGATCAGGAGGGCGTTGCCAAGGAGGGGCTGAAAGCGATCCTCGATGTACTGAAAGCCGGCCAAGCCGTCCTGGTGTTCCCCGAAGGTGAGCGAACCCACACAGGCGCGGTCCAGCCGCTCAAGCCGGGGATTTTGCTGTTAATCAAGCGCATTTCGGCGCCGATCGTGCCCATCGGTATCGCCGGCGCATTCGACGCCTTGCCGCGAACACGGCATTGGCCGAAATTCTCACCGTTCTTTCTTCCCACGACGGGAGCCGATATAGCCGTGTCCATCGGCAAACCGATCCCCGCGGAGCGCTATCGAGATATGCCCCGCGAGCAGGTGTTGATCGAATTGCGGGAGGAGTTGATGCGCGCCAAGCAACGCGCGGAGCGATTACGACGAAAGAGTTAGCTCCGACCCAAGCCAAAGCTATCCGCATCTTCTCGCAAATCTTGAAGTGCCCGGTCGACGATCCGGCGAATCTCTTTCTCGACTTCTTCTACGCGTTGCTGCTTCGGTGGAAGGGCCATCCAGCAGCACTGGATGGCCTGTCGAATCTGAAGATCGACCTGTTGCGGACCAAAGAAAGCCCGCATCCGCTTCATGCCCTTGGGATCCCTGGGGTCGAGCGGTTCCTCTCTCATCGCCATGAGAAGTCTCCAGGTTTTATCCCAGCAAATGCGATCGCAATTTGCGGATGGCCTTGTACTTCTCATCGCTGATGCGTTCGACAGGTACGCCCAGCTCGTTCGACATTTCTTGCACGGACCAGCCTTCGAAGCTTAGTTGCAAAATGCGTTGCTGCCTCGGCGACAGCACTTCCTCGGCAGCCTGATTCACGACTTCGCGTTCTTCGCGAAGCTCGCGGCACTGAGGATCGCGCCGGTCGGCAACGGTATCGATGGCCGGTGAGAACTTCCGCGCTCGCTGCGTGCGTTTCTTGACGGTATCGATGGCACGGAGAAACTCGCGTCGTTCCTCGCCTTCGCCGTGAAGTGCCAGATCCCAAGCGTCCGTCGGCAAGCGTTCGAGCAGGCGGCGGAACACTTCCTGCGTGCAATCGCCCCACGAATCCATTGGTAGACGCGCGTTCCGCCAGCACGTGGCGCAATAACGGCTCATGTCGGCGATGGCCTTCTCCCTCGTCTGCGGAGTCTGAACCTCCGCCTGTCCCGGAGCGGCGCTTACCGATAACGCGGTTCCAAGGAACACCGCCATCATATAGGGCCGTTTTAACATCGAACGTTTCATCCACGAACCTCCGCACGAGCCTTGTTCGCAAGCTCCGCTAACATCGAAGGAAGCGACCTCGCTAAAGAATGGGACAGCCACTCCCTCGTTTCTCGCTTCCCTTATTTTACCAAACGAATTTGGGTTCGCGGGATGGTGTTCATGCGGACAGGGGTTGATCCGCCACCGCCTCCAGACGTTCCCAGAATCTCTTCAGCACTTCCAGGCTGTTACTCGGCAGACCGCCGCGAGCATAGGCGGCCCGCGCATAAAGAACCGCGAGGCGTTGCAGATCCGCTTCCAGAGCCGGCACTTCCGCTCCGACACGGTTGGCGAACTCCAGCGGCGTCTCACCGGGCTGTCGCCCGAGGTCGCGTTCGCGCGCCCATGCTTGCACCGCGGCAAAGGTGTAGCGAATCAGCTCCGGCGCCGCCATCCCGATCCGCCCGCCCCCAAAAGGATTGCGAAACGATGCGAACGGCTGTTCCCGTAGGCGCTGCTCCTCTCGCTCGGCATGCTCCTCTTCCTCGGATGGCTTTCGCGCTGGGCCGAACAGATTCTCCCAAAAGTTTCGCCAGGCATCGAGCAACCGCCGCGCCCAATCGGTGAAGTTCGCCAAGAACTGCAAGCCGGATCGCAGCACGAAGAACACGACGGCCAGGCCGATGACGGCAAACACGATCCACTTGAGGACCGGAGCAACCCGGCTGACCACATCTCGCACAGCCGAGGTTGGCAAACGGCCGGCGTCAGCCGGCTGGTTTTTGGAATCACCAGCCGGCTGACGCCGGCCGTTCGCCGACCGCTGTTCCTTTTGGTCCGAGGAGTCGCGATTCTCGTCATCGCCCCGCGATTCTTTACTGTTGTCCTTCTCTGCCTGCCGATCGCGTCCGGAACTGGGATCGCCCTTTTTTTGATTTTGACCGTTGTTCTGAGATTTCTGTTCCTGGCCGCGATTTCGATTCTGGCTATCGCCTTTTTGACTCGACTTGCTGTTTTGATTCCCGGATCCTTTTTGCCCTTGTTGATTCCCGGACCCTTTTTGACCCTTTCTCGTTGCCTCGCTCCGCTCGCTTTTTTGCTCACCCTTATCGCCGCCGGAATCGGTGTCTTTCTTTTCCCCTTTCGGATCATCGGCTCCTGGCCGTCCCTCGCCCTCGCCCGGCCTGCCGCCCTTCATGGCATACTTCGACGCGCTCCGTTTTGCCGATTTCGCCGCCGAGAACGAGAACAACGAATACTCCGCGTTGGGTCGCGGTAGCACGGCACCGAGCAACAATAACGAAGCGATGAGCAACCCGCCGACGGTCAGCCACACGCCGGTCATCGCCGCAGGCATTTGCAGGCGTCGTTGACGAAGATAGCGACGGAGGCTGAGAAAACACGTCGTCAGCAGCAGGCTCAAACCACAGCCGACATACACGATGATAAGCCAAAAAGACAGTTGACGGCGCTCATCATCCTCGGCGGGAATGAGCGCCTGCCCCAGTCCAAACAAGGGCAGCGCCGCGAGCGAGAAATACACGACCCAAACACCCAAGGTCCGTTTCTTTTTGCGCTCCTCGCGGTAGCGCCGCCAGCGCTGCAACCAGCCTTCGGATGACGGGAATTTCTCTTCCTCAGCGGACGATTCGCCGTCTCTGGGATTCTCCAGTCCAGCCGCTTGCAGCAATCCCTCGGCATTTACATCGGTATCCTCGTCGATGTTGGTGCAGTCCCATGTCAGGCGATGGGCGCACCACCAGATCAGCCCTATCAGGCCGGCATTGATAAGAAAACTGAGGTCTCGAATCCCGCCGGTTTCGGGATACTCGACGAAAATCTTCATTCCCAGCCAGGTGAGAAAGCCCAGCGGCACGCCGTACAGGGCGGCCCGGCTACTCGTGTCGTCACGCATGGTCATGCGGGCGATCAGCACTGCGCCAAAGACGAAAAAGAACAGAATCCAGCGCATGCGCTCGACATACTCTCCGGCGTAGAGCACATTGAGCAGGAAGAAGACCAGGCTGGAAACCAGTCCGATGATGAGCGCGGGGCTAATGGCTAGAGCAACATAGTCCGCGAGTGTTTGATTCTGGCGGTCAGAAGACATGGCGACGCCTCAGGAGAGTCGATCATCTATCGATAATCATACCGATGAGCCAAAATGAAAGGAACATAAAATGACGGATTGAAGGGACAAATCGGACAAAACAGCCCAATCTTGCACGGCATATGATCAGAAGCGGGAAGACGCGCCAGCGGCTGATTGGTCTCTCCTGGCTGGGCCGGAGCGTCGACGGCGCCAGAGGGAGAAAAAAAGGGAATCAAACTGCCTCGTTCCCTGAGTATTAAGAGAGCAGGCATCCTGGGGAAAACCCCGATGGCAAGTGAACCGAACCACCCCGTGACCCCGTTCCCGGGCCAGGCCGCTGGACAGCCTCCCGACGATGCCCTGGACGACCGGCACCTCCTGGAGCGATTCGTGGCCACACGGGACGCGATGGCGTTCGCGGCGCTGGTGCAGCGGCACGGACCGATGGTGATGGGCGTGTGCCGACGCCTGCTGCACGACCACCACGAGGCTGAGGACGCCTTCCAGGCCACCTTCCTCGTATTGGTCCACAAGGCCCGGTCGGTCGGCCGGCCGGAGTTGCTGGGCCCCTGGCTCCACGGGGTGGCCTACCGCACCGCAGCCCGAGTCCGGCAGGCCGCCCGACGTCAGGCCCGCAAAAGGGAGGCGGTGGCCATGTTGGACGGTGACCCCACGGTAGAGGTGATGTGGCGCGAGTTGCGCCAAGTGCTGGACGAGGAGCTGGATCGGCTGGCGCCGAAGTACCGTGTTCCCCTGGTGCTGTTCTACCTGGAAGGCAAAACGACCGAGGAGGTAGCCCGCCAGCTCGCTTGCCCGAAAGGCACCGTACTGTCACGGCTGGCGCGAGGACGGGAGCGGCTGCGCCTTCGGCTCGTGCGGCGTGGCGTGGCCCCATCGGTGGGACTCTTGGTCAGCGTGTTGGCGGCGAAGGCGACGCAGGCGGCGGTGCCGGCGGAGTTGGCGCTGGGGACAGTCGAAGCCGCGGTGCTGACTGCGGCAAGGCAAGCGGCTTCCGGCGCCATCCCGGCGACCGTGGCCGTACTAACGAAAGGGGTGTTGCGAGCCATGTTGCTAAACAAGTTGAAGGTGGCAGGAGTGGTGCTGCTGGCTGTGACGGCCGTCGTGGTCGGCGCTGGCGTGTGCGTCCGGCTGGCGCTGGCTGACAAGCCGGCCGTCGCCAACAAGGACAAGGCCCCCAAGGACGAGGAGAAGATCCTGGGCACCTGGGCCCTCGTGTCCTATGAGGAGGGGGGGCAGAAAGCGCCGGAGGAGAGGATCAAAGATGGCAAGGTGATCTTTGCCGCCGACGGCAAGTTGACCGCGAAGCTGGGAGAGCGAGAGCAGGAGTTTACCTACCAACTGGACCCCGCCAAGAAACCCAAAGAGTTCAGCATCACGGACGACAAAGACCGGACGGCGCTGGGCATTTACAAGCTCGACGGAGACACCCTGACGGTTTGCTTCGCCAGGCCTGTTCCAGGCGCTGACCGGCCGACCGAGTTCGCCAGCAAGGAGGATACGCCGATCGTTCTTGAGGTCTTCAAGCGCGAGAAGAAGTGACCGAGAGGGCAGATATTCGACGCGAGGGCCGGCATAATGCCGGCCCCTGTTCATTGGATTGCGGACCGAGTAATCAGACAGGGCTCCTTCACGCCCCCCAAGGGCGGCGTCCTCGCCGCTCAATCCGCTGCCCGACGCGCCACGCGATCAACGTCTTCGCCATCGGCGCAACAGCTCGCCCTCTCCCTCCGCGAAGCGGTTTAGTTCAATTCGTTTTATCCGTGCAATCCTTGGTTCTGCTTTTACGGAAAACTGCCGGCGTGGCGGCGCACTCGCTGTCCGTGCACGATGAGTTCGGCATATTCGTCGACAGACAATGGCTGGGAGTGTCGCAGGACTTGCAAGTCTTCGTCGAGTTCCGCCCGGTTTTCTGGAGCCATCAGAGCTACCGTGACGGCCGGATGTTGCAGGGCGAAGCGATACCATGCCGGCGCTGATGGCACGACGAAGCCGGGCGGATCATCCGGAGTGGAGCGCAACAAGGCCCCCCAACGCAGACAAGTGTAGACAACGACCGGCAGCCTCCGTTCCGTCGTTACGGGAAAGATCTCCGTTTCAGCACCGCGATGGGCGGCGTTATAGCGGATCATCAGCATGTCGAGCAAACCACTGGCCGCCATCTCGGCGGCAAGCGGGCGCTGATGGCTCGTCACTCCGAGCATGCGAACCCGGCCCTCTCGATGCGCGGCGGCGCAGAAATCCAGAGCACCGCCCCGCCCGATGATCTGCTCCCATTCCGCGCGCTCTTCGACGTAATAAAAGGTCAATATGTCGATATAGTCCGTATGCAGTTCTTTCAGAATATGATCAAGCTCACGCTCCGCCTCTTGCGCGGTGCGAGCCTCGAACTGCACACAGACGACGACCTCGGAACGCCGTCGCCCAAGATCCGCCACGAAGGCGCTAAGTCCGTCGGAAGCTCCGCACCAGTTGAGGAAGTTGACACCGCTAGAGACAGCGTGTTCCACATCCCCGGGTGTCAGGCCGGTGGTGCCGCGCGTCGCCAGACCGAGACGGCACACCGGCCGAGGCAGCGCTGCGCGCGGACTGCGGAAAGTAGTTTGCAGAAACGATTCACGATCTGTCGAATTGTGCATGGCGGCCTCCCCGCTCATTGTAGAGGATGGGGAAGGCCGCCGACGAGTAAAGTTTGTGACTACTTGTTCTTGTTCTCTTTTTTGTCGTCCTCATTCTGAAACACGTTTTCGGACTCCAGCGGTATTTGGAAGGCGTCGGCCACGCGCGTCATGTAATTGCACCAGCACATATACCAAATTGTGTCGAGCGCTCGCTCCCTTCCGAGATACGCCGTCAACGTGTCGATATCGGTTCGCCGGATGGCCCAGGGCGTCCGCGTGAGTTTGTGGGCGAAGAACAAGCCCGCTCGTTCGTTCGAGGGGAACGACGACCAATCACCACTGGCAAGCGTGGCGACGCGTTCTTTCAAAGGCAACTCCTTGAGGCCCGCGACCGCGAGCAGCATTTGCGAGTGGCCCATTCAGTAGAAGCACTGTAACGACCGGGTGACAACCCAGAACATCGATTCATGAAACACCGGATCGAGGTCGGACTCGGAGCGGAAAGCACGCAAACCGGCGGACCACGCCGCGGACAGCCGAGGCTGGTAGCCGTAGGTCAGTAAGCTCCACTGGATGCGAATCGGTTTCTCCGGCTTGGGGACATTGTCCGGGAGCAAATCGCGCACGGTTTCCCAGGCGGGGATGCGAACGCGCGCCTGACGCCGGGCGATCTGCTTGCTCACGCGTTCGCGCAGGGAATCGAAGGGCAAAGCCGTCCATTCGGGATCATCGAGCTTCTCAGGAAGCGGAGGAGGATTCTTCGAGGGGGGAGAAACGTTGCGCTTCGGCTTCTCTTTCTTCGCCTTGGATGTTTTGTCCGGCGGTGACGGTTTGGGCAATTGAACCTTGATGGGCGCGAGTGGGCCGCCTTCCTCCACGGAAGCACCCAGAGCCAGGAGCAAGCGATCCTGAAAGTTGGCATAAGCGGCGACCAGGACTATGGCGACCACTTGTTTTTCGCCATATACTTCAACCAATCGTGCCATCTGCTCATCGCTGACGCTGTAGGCCGCCTCCACGAGCTGACGTACAAGAGTCAGGGCCAACTTCTCTGCCACGGGGAGAGTGTCGAGCCGGCTAAGGAGGTTGTCGATATCCTCAGCTTTGCCGCCGGCTCGCACGTAGTCGAATCGAGCATAGGCTTTGGCATAGTCGCAGCGATTGGCGTCTGCCGCGATCCAGCGCAATTGAGCACGAAGGCGTGGAGGCAGCGTGCTTTTGACGCGCTGAGCATAATCCAGGTCGAGCATCGCCGCTGCCGTTTTGGGCAGCGAGACCGCCAATGCGCGAATCCACACGGGCAGAGGCCGGCCGGTGTCTTTCTCAATCAGGGGCATTTTCTTCCACGCCTCCGCATCCGTCAGCACGGGTACATTCAGCGATGCACCACCCCACACCCTGCCCACGGTCAAAGGCAAAAAGATCAGCCACGTCAGCAACATGGGTCGTACACTCATACGAGGACTCCACTTTGTTCGGTTGTTCGCGTGGGCGACGGTCGCGCGACGGAACCGACGATCCATAAGATTTCTTGGGAAGCGCCGGGCAAACTCGGTGGCCAGCGGCCTCGTTCCGGTGAGGTCGTTCTAAGCCCGAACGAGACGACAGGAAATAATTCCGCGTGCAGAGAATTAACTTCCAGTCCCGCTGGCCATTCCGAGTTTGTCCGGCGCTTCGCCCATCTCCTCAACTCTCCACCAGGTCTCAAGGCTTCTTTGGCTTGATCGCGGCCCCCGGCATGCTCCAGAAGGGGTTCTCTTGCTCCAAGGGCAGCTGAAAAGCATCGGCGACTTTCGTCATGTAGTGGCAGCGCGAGGCCCACCAGATGACGTGCCACGCGCCGTCGTGTCCATAATGCCGCTCCAGTTCGCGAACGTCGGCGTCTGTAATCGATGCCGGATTCTGGGCCTGTTTGCGCGTGAACGCGAACGCGGCCCGCTCGGCGGCGGAGTAATCCGACCAATCCCCGGCCAGGCGTCGCGTAATGGTATTCACCTCATCATCCTTTAGCCCCGCGACCGCGAGGCACATTTCGGTGTGGCCCATTCAGTAGAAGCACTGCAAGGATCGCGTGACGATCCAAAACAGGGATTGCTGGAAAATGGGATCCAATCCAGACTCCTGGCGGAAGGCGGCAGCAGTGGCGAACCAGGCGTCGGTCAGCTCCGGCTGATTGCCGTAGCAGACGCGGCTCCAGTTGATGTCCGATTGCCATAGTCCTGGATGACCGTCGCCGAGGCGCTTGTGTACTTCCTCCTTCGACGGCACACGGATGCGTCCGGGCCGTGCCTTCTGCCGGTTCACTCCTTGTTGCAAAGCAATCCATTCACCACTGCTTCCGTTAACGTTCGTACCGGCATTCAAGGATGCGGCTTTTGCCATCACTGGATTTGCCCCATGAGGCGGCTTGGCTTGAGGCTTGGCGAACTGCACCATCAAGGGGGGCAGCGGTCCTTCCGGCTCGACTCGCACGTTGGCCGCCAGGAAGATGCGGTCCTGAAAACTGGCGTGGGCCAATAGCGCCACCAAGGCAACGACTCGCTCCTCGCCGAAGTATCCAAGGAGCTGCTTCACCTCTTCATCCGTGACGGCGTGGGCCTCGCGCATCATCTTGCGGGCGAATGCAACCGCGGCGCGTTCCCCCGCCGACAGCCGATTGGGATCGATAAGCAGAGTTTGTAGCTCAGCCGCAGCGATGCCGGCCCGCCGCAAGTCGGCGACGGCGACCGTTTTTGCGTAGTCGCAGCGATTGGCATCGGCGGCCGCCCAGCGAACAAGCCCCCGCAGCCTCGGTTCCAGCCGATCGCCGCTGCGGTGCAGGGCATCCAGTTCCAACATTCGCGCCGTCGTCAACGGCAGCGGCCCGGCGAACATCCGTGCCCACTCTGGCAACGGCTGGACTTTCACCGGCGCGCCGGGCAATCGTTTCCACGCTTCTTCATTTGTCAACATAGGCAGACGCTCCGAGGATTTGACGGCCGATTCTTGATCCAGCAACAGCATAAGTAGCGATTGCTCCAGCTCGCCCGGCTTGAAACCGAACGGCCCGCGGCCGCCCTTGTAGGCAATTCGTCCCTTGCGATCAATCAGATATAATCGATCCGGCATGCCGCTATAGGCATGTCCGACACGGTCGTCCATCTCATCGACCAACAACGGCATACTGATATTCAACGAGCTACAGCATCGTCGCGCCACGTCCACGCGCTCTCCCTCGTTGCGAGGCTGTGGGATGGAGATGCCGGCTTCGTCATTCGAGTTCATCCGCCAACCATCCGTCGGATGCGCTTCGCGGACGTAGATGGCGAGAAACTCAACCTGGTCACCGTAGCGCCGCTTCAGTTCTTCCAAGGCCCCAAACTGGGACCGGTACGGCCCTCACGTGAAGCTGCCGAATACGAGTATCACGGGCTTGGCCGCGAATCGTTTCGCCAACTGGATCGTCTCTTTCCCATCGACCGTTTTCAGCGTGAAGTCCGGAGCTGGATCATTTAGCTTCGGTCCCTCGTTCATCGAGCCGAGTTCGCCCGCGAACAAGCCGCGGATCAAGACCGCCTGCGAGGGCATGTCGGATGGCTGATACCGCCGGAACAAGCCACCCAAGAGGGCGTCGCGGAAATCATCGGCGGAAAGATGGTCTTTTCCCTGGGCGGCTTTGTCGAAGAATTGCAACAGCTCGTCCTTGGTCAGACGCCCATTCCCTTCCGCATTCAGTTTCCGAAACAGGCGATTGGCCATGTAGGACATTTGCACGTACGGACTGCGATCCGACCAGTCAAAGTCGTCTGGGGAAATCACTCCGTTCTTATCGCGGTCAAGACGTGCGAACAAGACGTCCGATCCGGGGAACCGCTTACGAGGGATTTCGCCTTTGACCGGATCCACGCCGCAACGGTCGGCGAGCCATTTCCAGGAATAACGGGTTTGAGCCGGGCCAAACCAACCCTCGCCCGCACCCATTTGCGAGCCGCGTAAAACCGCCGCCAACATGCGCACGGCTTCCGGCGGGGTCTGGCCTTCGTAAGCGCTTTCCAGAAGGGCGGCCGCCGCCGCGGCCGCTTTCGGATCCGCCAGCGCTTTCGCGTCCACAAGCGGAGTTATTCTCTTCGTGTTCCCTTGAGGTTTCTGATCTTGACGCCTCGGTTCCTGAGCATCCGCCGCGGCCAAGAATAGCACGAGTGCCAGCAGGCCAGCCGCCATCGATTTCTCGTTTGTCATAATTCTTGTTCCCGTAGAAAAAACCGAAAATTGAAGGATCGGTCCTTCCGTTTCAAGCAAAGAAAACGTTCGCCCTCACTCCGTGAGATCGATGTCAAATTGTTGTTTGCCTTTCGCCACTTCCCACTTGAGGCCGCTCGTCGCCGGCACCCCATATCGCGAGGGAATCTTGAAAACCGCTGCCGTTCCTTGGACGGACTTTGGAGTAGCGCCAAACGATACGGGCGGCGGACCATCGGCACGGACAACTTGGACCGTGACTTTCGCTGAACCGGTTGGCACATGGGACGCGGCATAACGCCCGGATTGGTCGATGGTTGCCGTGACCACTTTGCCTTTATCGTTAACAAAGCTAACACTTCCCTCGGGTAACGGCTCTCCTTTGTAACGCACGGTACCCGTGATCGTCCCGGCGTTCTCGAAGAATCCGCAACCGCTCGACAAAAGCAACAATCCTCCAGCGAGGACAACGACGAGGTAGTTTCTGGTCGGACGTATATTTCGCTTCATGATGACAATCACTCCTACAAAGATACTAGACCCAGGAAACGGCCGCCTCGCCGTGGCGAGGCGGCCGCGGTTCGTTGTCATTACCAGTCGTTCGGCATGGGCTGGCCGTCCTGTGGATTGCACGCGACCGACCAGGTGAACACGCCGAGGCCCTGCATAACGAGCCTTACGCTGCCGTCGGCCAACGCCACGTTCATACCGGCCGTGTGCCCAGTCGAGGGCAGCAAGGGATTGCACGCGCTCTGCCACGGATTGGGCTGTTGCTGCCACAACGGAATCATGGGAGGCTTGCCAGGCCCGAAGCTGCTGGTGCCGTAGCAATCCCCCCCGTCATAGCAGGGAACGGCGAAATAAGGTCCGCTCCACGGTCCCCACGGCGAGAACCAGATGTTCCCACCGCTCGGCACGCCGTTGGACACGGGGCCGCACGCTGCATACTTCTCGGCGAAGAGTACGGTGTTGCTAGTGCCGTCCGTGAAGGTAGCCGGGATTACCGGCCGGCCTTGAGCGGCAAGTTGACCGCCCGCAGAAGGATCCGTGAACAGAGGAGCATTCATGAATACAAAGCAATTCTCCGCGTAGGAGCAATCGTAAGACCCTCCCGGCACGCCGTAGGGGCCGCCACCCTGCCAGTTGCCCACGCTGGGATCCGAAGGACAAAGAAAGACCTTGACCGCTGTGTTCTGTGCGGCGGGGGTCAGGCCGGCCTGGGCATAATAGATCAAGTTCGTATCGCTGCCCAAGCCTTGCGCGTCGCTGCCGGGGATTTGATTGGCCGGCACCTGGCAAGCGTTATAAAGATTTTGTTGCTCCAAAAAGGGCATTATCAGAAACAGCGCGGTGCCCAGGGCCTGGCCGGGCTGACCTCGGATTGAGCCGCCGTTGGGGAACCATCCAAAGCCTGGGGGCAAACAGCTGTAAGCATCCTGACAATTATGGCAAGCCAATCCAAGCTGTTTGAGGTTATTCTGGCACTGGGCGCGGGCTGCCGCCTCGCGGACTTTTTGCACTGCCGGTAGAAGCAGGCCAATCAGGATGGCGATGATCGCAATCACCACCAACAATTCGATCAGGGTGAATGCGGAACGAGAACGAGTCATACTGAAACCTCCAATTCCCGAAAGTAAGCTGTGGGGTAGTTATTCATCCTCCAGCTGCAAGCCGCACGCTTCGGTCAAACGATCGAAGAAGGCGGAATTGCAGAGATGATAAACCAATTCGGCGACCTGACGATCGCTGTAGGATTTGCGTAAAGACGCGATGTCCTCATCCGCGACTGTGGACGGATGAGCGGTTAACTTGCGGGCGAGATGGAAAGCGGTCCGCTCCGCCGCGGAGTACGAGTCCCACGACCCATCGAGTCGATAAATCTCGTCCTTGGAAAGCCCAAGCGACCGCAAACGGCGTTTGGCCTGTCCCAGGGCATACCAGGCGCGATCGTGGCGAGCGGCGATCCAGGCAATCTGAGCCTTAAGGCGTGGACTCAAGCCACCTTTCTCTTCGGCCAAGCGCAGACTGACAATCCTCGCCAGGCCCGCCTTCGGGAAATTGGCCAGGAGTCGAACCCACTGCGGAAGCGGTCCTTTCGGCCAATCGGCCGGCAGCAGGCCACGAGCAACATCCTCGCTCACCAACGGAATGCGCGGATGGCGATTACGGCAGGCGGCCAGGGCTTGTTCCGCTTCGTCGCAAGAACCGAGGGGCGGTCGTTTCCATGCCTCGCTATCCGGCAGCGCCGAGCTGCACCGCTCCTTGTAAGCGTCCGCTGTCGGCGTCAAAAACGTGCGCAGGACCTCCGGCTTTTTGCCTGTGTCCTTGGCGAAGAACGAGCCATCGTCTTCTTGCGGAATGCCCAGGGCGTCGGTCCATCGCGTGGTGGAATTGTTGTTGGCCACCGTGAAGATAATCTCCAGGATCTGCAAGTCCTTATAGTGGTCGCGCAACTTCGACACGGTAGCATCGGTCAACGAATGGGGTGCGTAGGTTAACTGCCGAGCCAAGCTGAAGGCAGCCCGTTCGGCGGCGGTATAGCGTTCCCAATCGGAGTCCAGGGCGGCGATTTTCTCCTCACTCAAGCCCGCGACCGCGAGCTTGCGTTCTTGGTGGCCCAGTCAGTAACGGCAATTATTGACGCGGGACACGATCCAAAACAGCATGGTTTTGAAGGTCGGATCGAGGGTCATGGCTGCATCGCGGCCGCGGTAGAAATCACTGCCGCGCAGCTCGGCGGGAAGATAGAGCTGCCGCATTCGCCCGTTGTTGACAACCGACCGACCTCCCAACAGGGCCTTTTCCTCGTCGCTCAAGGGCGGCAAGGGCAAGCGCGGCTGAGCTTTTTTCAGGGCTTCAAGAGCTTGCTTCATCTCAGGGCGCGTCGGCGGCGGAGTTGGCCCCGCCGGTTCTGACGCGCGAACGAGAGGAGACAGGGAGAGCAACACAATCGCAAGAGGCACGGATATACGCATCATAAAAGGAAATCCTCCGGTGTATGGTTAGCGACGCTTCTGCGAAGCGTCGCTAACCAGAACTCGCCTTGACGTTGATTACCAATCGCTGCCCAGCACTTCCCCAACGTTGCACGTACCCAGAGAGCGCCAGGTGCTCAGGCTGATGGAGTACGTGACGAATCGTACCGAGCCATCGCAGAGGCAGACGTTGACGCCGCGGTCATGCCCGCTGTTGGCTGTCGTGGCAATGCGCCGCGGCGGGTACATGCACGAACGCGAGCCCGGAGGAAAGGCGTGCCAGTAACTCGTCGTCGAGTGGTAGCCATACAGCCAGGGGGCACCGACATTGGAAACGCCTTGGTAGCTCAGATTGGTCGGATCGATAGCTTGGCAGTCGGCCAGGGCTTGGTCCGCATTGAGCGGGTGCGTGCCTGGCTCGAAAGTATCCGCGTTGAGCGTGGCCACGCTCTGGTTGAAGTCCCCCGTAATGTGTTCGCTGAAGGCTGCGGTGTTGCTGGTGCCATCCGTGATGGAGGCGATGGATTGGGGTTGGTTCATGTTGAAAGGTCCATTGGGCGGGCTGAGGGCCGCGTTGATGCCTGTGGGATCCGAGATGCCATAATCGAAATCGATGCTGGTTCCCTCGTTGGCGCGATAGTTGGTCGGCGCCCAGTTCGCCGGGTATGAGGACATTGGATCGGAGGGACAAACGAAGGTGGAAATGCGAGAGGCAGCCGCGGTCGCGTTGCTGGGATCGTTCCAGGCCGCGGCGAAGTTGACCGTGTTATAGACGTTCTGCTGCTCGAAGAACGGCAGCAGGCGGCTATGTGGGGAAAAAGACAGGGAATTGTTCTGACCACGGCCTTGAGGGAAATTGCTGTAAACGTCGTGGTAGTTGTGCAGGGCGAGACCGAACTGCTTGAGATTGTTCTGGCACTTGACGCGTGCCGCTGCCTCGCGCACTTTCTGCACGGCGGGCAGCAGCAGACCAATCAAGATGGCGATGATGGCAATCACCACCAGCAATTCGATCAAGGTGAATGCGGAACGGGAGCGAGTCATGAGGAAACCCCTTTCAGTACCAATAAAGACCGTTAATGAGGACAAATGCAACGATGTACGTCTTACGGGCCGCGCGGTCCGTGAGGGAGCGCGGACGTTCTCCGGTCAAGCCGGACGCTTGGTAAAAGGGCGAGAAAGGAGTAGGCTCAGCGGGGCGGATGATAAATGCGGAATGTGCGGAAGATGGGTTTGCGGGAATCTTCTTGACGGCAATGGGCGGCGCCTTGTGGGTCCGCGCCGTCTGCGAGGACAGAGAGACAGGCCCATTCTTGGCTGGGAGTGATCGTCGTTGCCGGCGGAGCGAGAGGCGATAGTGGCGCCCGCGAACAATTCGGGCCTTTGCAGGGCTGAGGATCAGGTGGGGTGTGATGAGCCATTCGGTGCGTCATGGCGCTCGACATCAAGGCAACCTTGATCGGATGCAGCGTTCCATCGTTCAGCCACCGAACTGCCGTTGGTTGTTCACAGCCGGCGCGTACTTGAGGCGCGAAGACGCCCGTGGCCAGGAGCGTCAACAACGCTCCCGGTCCAAGACGCCAATCGTGCCAACAAGAACGCCTCATGGGCTAGTCACTCCCACCGCATTTGCGTTACCAACTACTATCGAATATTTGCCCATCCGAGGGATTGAGGGCCAAATTCCAGGAATTCTGCGAAACGCCCGAGGTAACCATGCGAACGCTGCCGTCGCCGAGGCCGACCATGATGCCGCTGGCGTAGAAGGATTGCACCAGCGTGGGGTCGCACATGGACATGCTGGGTGCCATCTGCGGCAGCGGTAAGTTCGGGAAGGTAGCCGCCGTATCCATCCCCCCCGGGTAAAAGGGCCAACTGGGCGGGTTGCCGCACATACCCATCTGCCAACCTTGCGGCATCATCGCCATCGGGCAGGCTGTGTAGCGGTCCGTGAACACGATCGTATTCGAGGTGCCGTCGGTGAACGTGGCCGGGATGTTTGCCGATCCGCCTGGATTGTTGCCGAAAACCAGGTAGTTGGCCGCGTAGCTGCACCCACCGTAGGGGTTGCCCAGCATGGTGACGATGCCGTTGGCGGGCATGGAGGGGTCGGCCGGCGACATGTATATCTTGAGCGGCGAGTTCATGGCCATGTCGGAACTACCCATTACCGAGTTGTAGAGGTTCTGCTGCTCGAGGAAGGGGAGCAGGAAGTACTGCAAGGTCCCCATCGGTGCGGGTGCGGCGTTCATGTCGGTGGGGTTGGGGTTGGGGAAGAAATTGTAGGCGGGGGGCAGACGCCTGTAGGTGTCGTTGCAGTTGTGCAGGGCCAGGCCCTGCTGCTTGAGGTTGTTGGCGTCCTGCGTGCGTGCGGCGGCCTCTCGGACCTTCTGCACGGCCGGCAGCAGCAGACCGATGAGTACGGCGATAATGGCGATCACCACCAATAGCTCGATCAGGGTGAAGCCGGAACGACGATGATTCATCCGGAGACCTCCAAGAGCCGCGCGTCCACAGCGCCATTGAGGACCGTCCTCGGGGACGCCGTGGGCTGATGCAGACGCCACCAACGACGGCGACGCTCCCAGTAGAACAGCACCGGCAAAAACAGATCGATCACTTCATCCGCGATGAGGATGCCGCCCAATACCGGGATGACCATCGGTTTGATGACCTCCGCTCCAGCGCCTGTGTTCCAAAGCAGGGGAGCCAGACCGAGAATCATGGTGCATTCGGTTAGCAATTTGGGGCGCAAACGATGGACGGCCCCGTCCATCACCGCTTGGCGGAGCTGTTCGAGGGTCAGTTTTTCCAGCCCGCCGGCGCGGGCGATCGCCTCGCGCAGGTAGACGAGCATGACGATGCCGGTGGCCGTGGCCATACCGATGCAGGCGATGTAGCCGACCCGCACGGTTGTGGAGGACTTGAAGCCAAAAAGCCACAGCGCGAAGACACCTCCGGCGAACGCTCCCGGTACTGCCACCATCATCAGCAGGGCATCTGCCAGGTCGTGATACGTCAGCCACAATACGAGAAAGACGAGCAAGATCACGAGTGGAAGGATCCACATCAACGTATTGCTGGCGCGTTGCTCGTGCTCGAATTGACCGGTCCATTCGAGAAAAACGCCCGAGGGCAACTGGACGCGTGCGGCAACGGCGCGGCGCGCTTCCTCCACGAATTCACCGCTGTCACGTCCCCGCACATTGAGCCGCACGTAATTGCGTAACAATCCATTTTCACTCTTGATTGTCGCCGGCCCCTCGGCGATGCGCACTTCGGCCACGTCGGCGAGGCGGACATATCGACCCGGTGAGTTAAACACCGGAACGGGCAAAGCGCGGGCGGATTCTTCATCGGCCCGCCATTCGGGGGTGTAGCGGACCCGCACGGCATGGCGCTCGCGTCCCTCGACGGTCTGCGTTGCCACCTTGCCGCCCAATGCGACTTCGACTAGCTCGTTGATGTCCTCCACGCGGACACCGAGGCGGGCGGCTCGATCGCGGTCCGGACGAACTTGGAGATAGCCTTTGCCACGCAGACGATCGGCAACCACGTTAACCGCGCCCGGCACCTTCCCGACAACCGCCGCAACCTCTTCCGAGGCGCGAATCACGTCGTCGAGACGGCGCCCTAGCACGCGCACGCCGACCGTCGTATTCACGCCGGTAGAAAGCATGTCCACACGATTCTGAATGGGCATGGTCCAAACGTTCGTCCAACCAGGCATCTGCATGACACGATCCAGCTCGCCACCGAATCCAGCTAATTCGGAACGATCAGCTTGCCACAGCAGGAGCCGCGCGGCGAATGCGCGCGTCTGCTCGACCTGCACGCGGTCCAGCGAGGGGTATGGATCAATAGATGGAACCTGAGGCGGAGCAGAACTCGATCCGTGGTGGTGATGATGATGATGATCCGAAACAACACTCCGCGTTGACGATTCGAGGCGTAGATGTCGGCGTTGCTGGAGGTTCTCCGCGGCTTCGGCATCAATCACGGTTGACCTTCCCAGAAGCTCCTCCAGGATTAGCCGCGTGTAAAGCGGGGCTGCGCGTTCTTGTAGCTCATTGTTGACTTTCTGAATATGCTGGCGCCAAAAGCCACGCTGCGCGCTAGTCAGATACTCGTGGAGAACACTAACAAGCGTCGGCGGCGTGCTGCCAAGCAGCGAACCGAGAGCGATGCCGGCACGACGGAAGAGGCCGGGTCGATAACGCAGCGGGTCTCCATCCGGCGAAAGGAAGTTCAACCGCTCGAGCTGGCCTACTGTATCGCGCGCCAGCAGGGCGACATCCTCCGGAGTCAGATCGTGGGCCAGTTGTAGCGCGAAGCCGGATGGTCCTGGTTCGTTGAGGCGTTCCAACTCGATCGGCATAAGACGGCGCGGCAAGCTTCCATTGTCGTAAAGAAAAGCGGCCAATTCTTCGCGGCCAGCGCGGATAAGGACGTGTCCCAGCCCACGCTCGAATTCCTGATTGCGCTGATAGGCGTACTCGCGCATCTGGGCGTCAAAAACCGGCAAGACGGCCATTACCGCCTCGTTTATCAGCCCTCCTCGCGCCGCCTCATCACCGGGATTGTCGATCACGTGGGCCGTGCGAAGAGCATCGAGTACAGACAGCGCTTGACGTTCGGCGTCAGTCGGATGCAGCTTTCTTCGCGGCCACAACTCCTGGGGCCGAAAGTTCACCATCGTCTCGATCATGTCCAACGGCGCCGGATCGGTCGGAGTCTCGGCACGGCCCGCCTTGCCGACGACCATATCCACCTCAGGGAACCGGCAGAAAAGCATGTCGCGTGCCTTGAGATCGTCCGCCGCCTGTGCCACGGACGCCCACGGCACCGTGATCGGCATGTCCATGATCATGCCTTCATCGAGCGGGGTGATGGGTTCGTAGCCGAGCGGCGTGATAAGCTGCTGAGACACAAGCGCGATAGGCACCAACGTGAGGACAACAGCGATGCGCGTCCGCGTTCGCCGAGCCGCATACAGGCTGCCCAAAAGCGCGACCGCCAGCATCCCCAGGGAGAGCCAGCGATAACCCAACGGTGCCAGGCCCACCAGAAATGTCACGCCGACGAACCAAACGATGACAACTGGCCGATCGAGAACGAAGGACAGCATGGGGCGATAGGCCGAGATGACCCCGCGCACCAACCAGCTATCCATCTCGCTGCGCAACCGTCCACGAATGAAGATGGTGCAGAGAGCCGGCACGAGCGTGACCGCGAGAATAGCGACGGCGACGAGCGCGAAGCATTTGGTGAAGGCCAGCGGCCGAAACATCTTGCCCTCGATGCCGCCCAGCGCGAACACCGGAAGGAACGACAGAAGCATGATGACAACGGAGAAAAAGATCGGCCGGCCAACCGTGCGACAAGCCGAAAGAACGATCTCACGTACGTCCCCTGTCACCGGCTGATCGCCAAAGTGCTCGTGCAGGCGGTGCATGACGTTCTCAGCCACGACAATCGAAGAATCGACGAGCACGCCGATGGAAATGGCAATACCGGCCAGCGACATAATGTTCGTTTGAATGTCGGCGATGCCCAAGCGGCGCAAGAACCACATGATGAGGAACGACGCCAGGGCCGATAGCGGCAGGGTCAGGGCAATGACGAACGAAGTGCGAAAATGCACCAGCACGAGCAGAACGCAAACCGTCGCCGTGATGATTGCCTCGACCAGCGTAGCGGTGACGGTGCCGATGGCTCCGTGAATAAGAGGAGTGCGATCGTAAAAGGGAACAATTCGAACACCCGGCGGTAGGCCGGCTTGCAATTCGCCGATCTTTTCCTTGAGACGGCGTGTGACCTCAAGAGCGTTTTCACCCTGGCGCATGAGCACGACGCCGCCCGTGACTTCGTTGCCGTCTTTTTCCAGCACTCCCCGGCGAGGAGCGGGACTGAGGCGGACCGTTGCCACTTCCGCCAGCCGGACGGAGCCTCCGGCGGAACGGGGCACGAGGATACTCTCGAGGTCACGCAGGACTCGCTGCGGGTCGGGGTCGGGGTTTTCCTTCGCAGACTGACCTAACCAACCAACGCCGTGTACGATGTACTCGGCATTGGCCTTGTGGATGACATCGCCGCCGACAGCTGCGTTGGCGCGGGGCACGGCCTGGAGCACGTCGGACAAACGCACGCCAAGTGCTTGCAGCCGTCGCGGGTCCAGCTCGATGGCATATTCGCCGACAAAACCGCCGACGCTGGCGACCTCGGCTACTCCTGGAACGGAACTCATCTGTGGGCGAACGAACCAATCCTGCACGGCCCGCAATCGGGCGAGGTTGGAACCGGCACCCTCGACGGTGTACCAGAAGATTTGCCCCGTCGCGGCAGCATCCGGCGCAAGGGCCGGCGCCACGGCTGGCGGCAACACATCGCGCGCGCGCGAAAGGCGCTGGCCAACCTGATCCCGCGCCGCCGCGAGATCAACGCCGTCCTCGAAGATGATGCTAATCATCGAGAAATTGAAATCACTCGATGAGCGGACGACGCGAACGCCGGCGAGTCCTTGCAAGTGCAGCGACAGAGGGTAAGTAACTTGTGACTCGATTTCCGGCGGGCTGTGGCCGGGCCATTCTGTGAAGACGACCACCTGATTTTCGGACAAATCCGGGATGGCATCCACGGGAGTATGATAAACGGCGTAGAGACCGCCGAGCGCCAGCAGCAAGCCGGCGGCTATCACAAGCCACCGGTTGCGGATCGACAATTCGATGAGGCGCTCAATCATGTTGCGTCCCGTTTCATTTGGCCACAAGGCCTCGTTCCCACGCGGAGTGTGGGAACGAGAAAACGCGACTTCACTTGGTCGACGACAGTCTCGAGAGATACTTGTCCGGTTCCTTGCGTAACGGCTCCTCGCAGCCTTTGCAACAAACAAACACGATCCGCCCCTCCACGATCAAGCGGACGGGGCCTCCCATCGAGTCGAGCGGTTGGCCCGTGACAGGACAGATTTTCTGTTTTGCCGCTAGTAGTTTGTCCTCCACCGATGGCGAACTTGACGTGGTCGACGGCGTTGGAGGCGACGGCTCGCTCGCCCCTCGGGTGGCACCGAAGTAAGTGGCGGCCAAGCCGTGATTCAGCCACATTTCCGCATCGAGTAGGAAAGCGCCTGCGGCGGCCACACGCTGGCCCACGCTTACGCCGCGGAGCACCGGGTAGAAATCGCCGCAGCGCGGGCCGATCATGATCTCGACAGCATCGAACATTCCCGGTCCCGTCTCAACAAAAACAACTTTAAGCGATCCGTGATCGATGACCGCGCTACACGGCACGGCCGAACCCCACCCCGCGGCGAGAACGGCTTGCGTCCGCGCCTCTGAAAGCAACGAGCGCACGCCTCCAGACACTGTCGGGATCGCCGGGCTCAAGAGCGCGTGCATTGCGAGATCAACGGCGCTTTCATTCCGCCACTCCTCGATGACGGCGCGTTGCCACCACGCCAGCCGCATGATCGGTGCCTGGGCGCGTGCCGTGACGAGCGTGCCGGGACGTAACTCATGATCGGGATCGTTTATCTCGATTCGGACGCTATTCGCTTCGATCCGAGTGACTCTGCCCTGAAACGGAATGTGGCCGGGCAGTGAGTCGGACTCTGCCGCAATGCTCTGTCCCTCATGCACAAATTGGAGGTCCGCGGCGAACACCTCAGCGCGCATCGCAGCTGTGAAAGCGGAATTGGGCGATTCAGCGAGACCGACGAGCACCACTTCGCGGAGCAAGGGGCGATACTCAACGGATGCGGTACGGATGCCGGCGAGTTGCACGCGGTAAGGAGAGAATTGCATACGAGCCAGCACGCCATCAGGGAGCGGCGATGCCTCGCCCTTCTTGCGGCGGACCAGGGCCATATTGCACACCGGACATTTGCCCGGCCAATCGGAGACCACCCCCGGACACATGGGGCACCAGTATTCCGTATCGAGCGAGATCGACCTCTCGGCAACGGGTCCCGAACCTGTTAGACGACGCCAGTAGTTGCCCAGAACATGCCAGTAACCTACCAGAAGCAGAACGGCGAGAAGCACCAGAAAGAAACGCAAGCGGACAATAAGAACCCATAGGCCCAGCCACAGTGAGCGGTGAGTGGAGGGAGCTTGTGGCCGCATCTTGTCGGTTTGACAATTCGTTTTGGTTACAAACATGGGGTTATTTATCGTTTATCTCGCCACTGGGACGCCCTTTTCCGCGGGTTCGTCCGAGCCGCATTCCCAGTGAATCATCCTTTCGTAATCCTCGTAGCGATAGACCCACAGCGGATCGTCGCCGAAGACGACGAAGCGGACGCGCTGCGTTCCCTCGGGGTTTTGCAGGCGAAGCTTTACGGCAAAACAGCGCGGTCCTTCACCCGGCGCCTCGCCAAGGATGGTGAATTGATCCAGCGTCTGCTCCGGCCGGCGGCACGTATCCACCAGAATTACCTCCGGGTTCGCGAGGGCTTCGAGCTTGCCCGGCGGCTTGCCTTGCTGCCACGAACGCAAGGCCTGCTCCAGGGCTTGGCGCGCCCTTTCCGGAGCAGGCACGAAGCGCTCCGTCGATGGACCACCCTGGCAGCCTGCGGCGAGCAATGTGCAGCCGACCATGAGCCAGCTGCCAGGCACAGACGCGCGACGCATGTCCGGCTCCTTTGCTACATGCCCGCGGGGGCCTTGTAGTCGGCTTCGCGATATACCCATAGGGGATCCTTGCCGACAATGTAATAACGGGTCGTTGCTTGCTGGCCCGATGGCTGTTGCAGCGTCAGCCGAACGGAGAACACTCGGGGTCCTTCATTCGGCTCCTCACCAACAATCTCGTAGGATTGCAGCTTCTTCCCGGATTGCCATTGGGAATCGACCACTTGAACCGGCATGGGCGCGCCTTCTACGGAGCCAGGCTTCTTGCCATCGCGCCAGGCGTTGAGGGCCGCCTCCAGTGCTTGCCTTGCCTTATCCTCCGAAGGGATGTATTTGGCGGTGCCTCTGCCCGTACAACCGGTGCAGAGGCCAAGAAACACTCCCCACGCCAACAGATGAGCAAATGTACGTATTTGCTGACTGTTCATGATTGTACCTCTTCTCAGTAATCGGGTCCCAGGATGTCGCCGCCGTTGCGCGAGCCGAGGGCCCGCCAGGTCGTGAGCGAAATGCCGTTCGGTACGAAGTGGACGCTGCCATCGCAGAGCAACATGTTGATGCCGCCGGTGTGATAGCTCGAAGGCGGTACAACCATGGCCATGTTCGCCATGCCGCCGGGGAAGCCGGTGGAGGCGCAGGTCGTCGTGTTTGGCAGCGCCATGTGGTTGTAGGTGGTGCAGCACATCTCGCCCATGACCCAGCTGTATCCTTGCTTGCTTGTCAGCGGGGTGGCGGTCGCCGGGTTTATGGACTCACACTGGGAGAATGCCTGGGCCATGGTGCTGGCGGCCGGCATAACGAACATATCGGTGCGCGGATTGGGAACACCCTGCCCGCGCAGTTTCTCGCTGAACATGGCTGTATTACTGGTGCCGTCGGTGATGTCCGTCAAGCGAACGCTGCTGAGGTAGTAGAAGATGCCGTCAGCCTTAGCAGTAGGGTCGAGGGTGCTGGGATTTTGCTCGCTGACGTCGCACATATACGTTGTGCCCATGTTGCCCAGGTAGTTGTTCTGACCCGGCCAATCGCCCGGCTGGGTCGCCGGGTCGGAGGGGCAAAAGAAGAGCTTTACGGCCGTCCGGCAGGGAGCGGCATTTTGACGGGCAGGGTTCTCGTATGCCGGCATGAAATTAACGACTCCGCCCATCCCCGGCGTTTCGGGGGGATAAGTGAAGTCGATAGTATTGTACAGGTTGCCCTGTTCCATGAACGGCAACAGCAGAGCCAGCTCCGACCAGCGCGGATAGGCTGGTACGCCAGGCACTAACGAGCTACCTTGGTAGCTTTTTCCCTTGCCATAAGGGAGATTCTTGTAAACATCGTGGTAATTGTGGCAGGCCAAACCGAGCTGTTTCAGGTTGTTGTCGCAAGTCATGCGGGCTGCGGCTTCGCGGACTTTCTGGACCGCGGGCAAGAGAAGACCAATAAGGATAGCGATGATCGCGATAACCACCAACAGCTCAATAAGGGTGAATGCAGAACGAGGACGACTCATGATGGAAACTCCAGAATTACGGCGAAAGACAACAATCCCGGCGGGCCGACATGGACCACCAGGCACCGGGAACACAGATGTTCACGGACCAAACAGATCGCTAGAAATCATAACCGGACACACACCGGGACGCACTCGCTCAGAGAAAGCGTCATCGCGGACATAGACACAGGGAGGACTACATCCTCCATAGTGGGCGCAGGGCGCAGCTCAGTTGCTCAGTGTGTCGCGGGCGGAAGAGAGTTCAGAAGGGGAGACGAGGAGGGTGGTAGATAGTGCAAGGATGGTGAGAAGGCAATTGCAGTGGTTCGTCGGGGACGCGGATTTCAGGTTGTGGAGCGGCGAGGACGAAGCGAGAAACCAGTCGGCACCATTCGGAAATCTTCACGGATTCTACCGAAGAAGGGGGAACCGAAGGCGCCAGAGGTTGACGCGAACACATGGGGCCGGTGCAAGAGCAAGGTTTGCTCGGCATCCCCGTGTCATGGCCGGGCATCGTCGAGGCACTGGCGGACCCAGTTGCAGGATCGAGCGGCATGCGTTCGACATGCGTGAGATAATCGCAACCGGCTCGAACTGGGGTAGGCGCGAGGAGTGCGACGGCCAGACATACCAGCGGCATGCCGACGGATGGCTTAACCAGTCGTCGCCACAAAACGCCCACCAAGCGACTCACAATCTAAATGGAGGGAAATCGAACAACTGAGTTCACGCTCCCCACTCGCTCTTAGATTGATATGATGATACACCCTTTCCAATCCCTTGCAAGCAAAAAACCGAAAAAATCGTGTCTTCTCAATCGGCCAGTTTCGTCTGGATAGGCACGCTGGCGCTGGGCCGTTCGTCTAACTCGTTCGAGAGCAGTTTGGCATCGACGCGCTCGCGAAGGAGGCGGGCGAGCAGGTCCTCGGCCTGACCGCGCGTTAGATTCTCGGCGAAGCGCAACGGCAACTTCTCCAGAGCATGAAGCGCCTCCTCTTCGGTGCCGCCCCTCTGTATTCGCAACAGGCCAGCCAACCACGGCCGCGCCGGGAGGGGAACGCCGAGGACCTCCACCGCGAAGGAGGCGGCCGGCTGCTGGCGGCGGAGCAACGGCTCCAAATCGGTCAGGGCGATGATTCCCAGCAATCGATCGCCGGCGCGGAGCCGTCCGGCCAAGAGCGGTTGCGGAGGCGGTCCCGCAGCTGGCATGAGGGCCACCGCCTGCAAACGATAATCCACCGACATCGCCCGCACCGAATGCTCGAGGAAAGGATCGGTTGGCTGAATCAACAAATCGATGACTGTGAATAATTTGCCGCGCACCTGAAAGACGGTGAGGACGCGGTCGCCGAAAAGGCTGGCGAGGAAGGCCGGCGCGGCCAACATGGGCACGGAGAGAGCGTATCTCACATCGGCCGCCTCACGCAATAGCCGCGCTAGTTCAGGATCGCTCAAGAGCAGCACCACGCGATGGCGCGCGTGCATTTCTCGAACGAGAAGGGTGATGGCCAGGTTCGTGAGGTCGTCGTCCGTGGCGGCGATGACCGCGCGCGACGTGACGGCATGGGCTTCGTGGAGGACGCCGGCAACACCGGCATCGCCGATGATCACCGGCGCTCCCAACCGGCGGACGGCGCGGACGAAGCGATTGCCGGCGTCGCGCTCGATGACCACGACCGATTCGCCGTAACGCAACAATTCCTCGACGACACGGTATCCGATGGCGCCGAGTCCGCAGATGATGGTGTGGCCGCCATCGGGGATGCGCCGTACTTCGAGAGCGCCACCGAGACGGGCGCGGAGCAGATAATTCGTGAAAATGGCTGTGAACGCCGCGATCAGGGCCGCCCCGACGATGCGCAGCGAGGCCACGAACACTTTCATGCCCGGCGAGTATTCGACATCCTGCTCGTACATGCTCGCCCCGGTGGCCATGATGCTGACGGTGCGAAAGAGGGCATCGATGACCTTGTATCTCTCCACTCCCAGGCACAGGATGAGCGTGCTGGAGAGGATGACCCCGAACAGAACCAATGTGCATATCAAGACGGCTGGATCGATTTCCGCGAGGGTTCGTCGAGCCACGCGGGCCAGTCGCCGCGGCAAGCCGGCCCACAAGAGATGCGGCGCGTCGGCATCCATCGCGGACTCCAGCGCGGCCAGCGAGCGCGGCCGCGCGCACAGTACCAGATAATCGCCGGCCCGCAGCCGCGTCTCTAAATCGACATCGAGCAGATAACGTTCCGTACCATTGGCCGGCAAGTGAGCCAGCGCCACGGCCTCGCGGTAAACCATGACCTCGCCGATCGTGCGGCCGAGCATCTGCGAGCCGGTGCCGACCTGAAGCGCGACCACTCGTCGCTCCCCGTCCTTATCTCCGCCTACATCGAATGCGGCGAGTCCCTGCCCGGCCACCGCCGTCATCGCCAGCACCGGCGCGGTCAACAATGATGTGCTGAGCGCATAGACGTTGGGCAACACGCTGCCGAGGCGGGCAAGTAGGCTTTGGTCGAACAATCGCAACACCACACGGACGTCCGGATTGACCGCGCGCACCATCAGAGTTGTCGAGATGTTAACCAGGTCGTTATTCGTGAGAATAAGGACGCCGCGCGCTTTGGCAACGCCGGCGGACTCCAGGACGGCACGGTGACGGCAATCACCGCTAACCAGCCGCGCGCCGTGCAGGCGCTCATCATCGGCCGAACAGCGGTTGTCGATAACGATTACCGGCAGATTCGCGGCATGCAAATATCTCAGGATCCGAGTGCCCAAGCGGCCCAGGCCGCATAAGACGATGGGAGCATCCACGGGGCGGCTCCTTTGAGGCCGTAGAGACTGGAGGTCTTAGGACAAGCTAGTCAATAGTCAATAAACCGCCAAGACGCCAAGAAATGGCGAACGGCCGGCGTTAGCCGGCTGGTTGAAGTCGCCACCAGCCGGCTAACGCCGGCCGTTCGCCTAAAAGTCGCCACCAGCCGGCTAACGCCGGCCGTTCGCCTAAAAAAAGTTGGCGTAATCCTCTTCGATGCGTTTGGCCGAGAGGCAGGAGAAGAAATTGGCATAGCAAAGCCAAGCGGCGATGGCGTGCAAGTTGGCGAAAGGCGGCGGGAGGTAGCGCGGGGGCGTTAGCAATCCCTCGTCGGCGAGCAATGCCAGCGTTTTGATGTCGTCGAGGTTGGTTTTGCCGCAGAACAACAGGGGCAATCGATGCACCTTGCCGCGCGATACGGCCAAGCGCATGAAGTTATACAAAAGCACGAAGCCCTTGCTGTAACACAGGTCTTTCGTAAAGGGACCGCAGCCGGCCGGAAGACTCCCGCGGAAAATCCGCATGGCGTGCTGATAGCTCTCGCGCGGCGGATACCCTTGTTCCAGGAAAAAGCGATACACGTCAAGGAAGTCGGCGCCCGACTCCGCCAGGGCGACGCCTTGGATGCGATGAGCCAACCGGCGCACGCGGGCCGGATGCGAGGCGAACGACAGAACTTCCGTCAGCACCGCCAGACCTTCCTGGGTCATCGTGGAAGAGGGCGGCCCCTTGCTTAAAAAAGTGCAGATCGGTTGCTGTTGTCCGTTCAAGGTCGTGCCGAGATGCACCCAGCCTTCATGTACTTCCAATAAGCGGATGTCGCGCAGGGTAAATCGGGCGTCGCGGCGCAGCTTAATGTAATCGCTGCCGGCAGCGGCGTCGGCGACAATGCCGTCGGACAGGCGGATGCGTACCGAGGAGGCATCATCGAAGAAGCCGGTTAGCCTCTCCGATAGAATTCGCATCGCTTCGGAGGCGTTGAGCACCGGCTCGTCCGATGACAGCAGGGCTTCGCCGGCAAGATTATCCAGTGAACCGGAGAGCATGCGGCCGAGGTCGGCGAGGGTTGGATCGCCGGCATGGAAGCTGTCAGCGGATCCTCCATAGAGACGCTCCGAGAGGGCGGCGAAAGCGGGGGTACCGCGGTTGACGAGCAGATCGATAACCTGGCGATACTCCGCGCACATGCGCGTCATGATTTGGCCGGCGGCGTTGTATTTGCCCAACCGTTGGCGGATTTCGCGCTCAATCTGCAAGAATTCTTGGCGTTTCGCTTCGGGATCGAAAGGCAGGGGACGCGATAGGTAATAATCGCGATCAACAGGAGGGAGCTTACGGCATCCGGCGGCGAGGAAAGCGCATTCGATGTCGTCATCCCACTTGATGGCATCGAGGATGCGAATGGGCCGCTGGGCATCGACGAGGCGATCACTGAGAGAGCGGATCAACTCCTCGTAGGTGGAGAGCGGCCGACTGGGTAAGCCAGGCGAGTCGCCGATCTCCTCGGCATGGATTTTCAGAGGGGGGGGTGAGGGGATGCCCTCACGTGGGCCGATGGCCCTTTTTGCTTTGCCCATCTTCTCGACCATCGAGCGTCGTTGAAGCGACGGTCGTTATTTCCAGGTTCCGTCCTCCTGTCCAAGCCGGACGCCTCCGCGCCGACATCCGGTTTAACCGCGGCCCTTGTAGCTTTCCGCAGCCGATTGGTCCAGAGGATCTTTCCTCTATTGTACGCTGTTTCCGAGCCTGAAGCGTTAGCGAAGAGAAGTTGCCTTCGCTAACGCTTCAGGCTCGGAAAGTATGTCACGCACGCAGTAAGCGTTCCAGCGATGCCAAACCCAATTCGGCCACCTGGGCGGGTTTCAACTGCCACAGCGTGGGGTTGAACAATTCCAGGGACACCCAACCATCATAACCGATCGCACGTAGTTGTTGCACGAGCGGTTCCAGACGAAAATCGCCCTCGCCCGGTAGAATGCGATCGGCATCGCCGGCCAACTCCCGCGGCACGCCAATTACATCGGACAGCTGCACGAAAGCAAGATTCTCACGCGACAGCAGCGTGAGATCCTCAAATTTGCTCGGGCCTGTGTAGTAATGAAACACATCGAGATTGACGCCGGTATTCGCCTCGCCGCACTGGGCGATCAGAGCAAGCGCGGTATCGAGACTCGTGCAGAAAGAATCGGCGGCTCGAAACTCCAAAGCTAGACGCACGCCAAACGCCGCCGCCCACTGCGCCGCCTGCTTCAACGACACGATCGCCCGTTGCAAGCCAGTCGCGTCGATCTTATCCACGAAATCAGCGGCAATCAGCAGCGTGGAAATTCCGAAAGCCTGGCACAGATCGAGACGTCGCTTGAAGTGATCGTAGTGCGCCTTGCGCTGTTCACCTTGCGAAAGGAGCAATCCGCCCTGATAGGAAGCGGCGGCCAGCGTCATCTCGCGATCTTCCAGGAGTTTGCGCGTGTCGGCGACGGAATGCGTTTCCAGGTGCTTTTCCAGTTTGGTCAGCCACACTTCCAGCGCATGACAACCGCCGTCGGCGTAGCCGTTGACATCCTCGGCGAACGTGCTTGACAGCGTGACGGCTTCGCTGATACAGGGTTTCATAAAGCTATGCTAATCGGAATAAACGAGAAGGCAATCGACAGATCAGCAATATGCAATTGTGAAAGATTTGTGGAAAATCGGAACTCGCCTCTTGCAAGGAAGCCGCTCGCCTGTCACACTCTCCGTAATGAGGATCGTGTCGCACAATTCGGGGTGGCGTGGGGGAGGCGTAACCCGCTCGCGTCTGTAATCGCATGCGGCCGCCTTGATCGCGCCGCTCTTGAGGAGCCTCCCGGGGGAGCGCGGAATCCGTCTCTCCCTTCCGCTCCCGAACTATAGTTGCTTTAATAGGATGAACCAGTCGCCGTCAGTTATTGGGTGATACCTCCGGCGCAAGGCAGATTCGCGTCAGCCAAAGGATAGCCGATGCCGTCGCCGACAACGATAGACGATTTTGTTGAGTTGGTGCGCAAAAGCGGGGTCGTCGATGAGAAGAAGCTCACGGCGTATCTCGACAAGGCCCGCGCCGCGCAAACTCTGCCGGGCGTGCCGGCCGTCCTTGCCGGCTTGTTGGTGCGCGACGGCTTGCTGACGCAGTTTCAGGCAGAACATGTCCTGCAAGGCAAATGGCGTGGTTTCTCTCTGGGCAAGTACAAGGTGCTCGAAAGACTGGGCGCGGGCGGCATGGGTACTGTTTACCTGTGCGAACACAAATTGATGAGGCGGCGCGTCGCTGTCAAGGTGCTTCCTGCGGCGAGGGCACAGGATTCCGCGTCTCTCGAACGCTTCTATCGTGAAGCTCGTGTCGTCGCCGCCCTCGATCACCCCAATATCGTCCGCGCCTATGACATCGATCAGGACGATAAGCTGCACTTCCTGGTGATGGAGCATGTAGACGGTTCCAGCTTGCAGGAGATTGTCAAAAAAGCGGGACCTATGGACGTACTGCGGGCGTGTCACTATATTCGCCAGTCCGCCTTGGGTTTGCAGCACGCACACGATTGCGCCGGCATCGTCCACCGCGACATCAAGCCGGGCAATATCCTCGTCGATCGCAACGGCGTCGTCAAACTCCTTGACATGGGGTTGGCCCGCTTCTTCTTTGATGAAGAAGATGTCCTAACGAAAAAGTACGATGAAAACGTGCTGGGCACGGCCGACTATCTGGCGCCGGAGCAGGCTTTGGACAGCCATTCGGTGGACATCCGCGCGGACATCTACAGCCTTGGCGCGACTTTCTACTTCTGCCTGACCGGACGCACGCCGTTCGCCGAGGGCACGGTGGCCCAGAAACTGATCTGGCATCAAACGCGTCAACCCAAGCCGATTCGCCAGATCCGGCCGGAAGTGCCCGAAGGCATTGTGGCTATTGTCGAAAAGATGATGGCCAAGGATCCCAATCAGCGTCCGCAAACGCCGCACGAAGTATCGGAGTTGCTCCTGCCCTGGACGCAGACCCCCATTCCGCCGCCTCCCGAACACGAAATGCCGCAGCTGTGCCCGGCCGCGATGGGCAGCTCGACGCCGAGCGACAGCCACCTGTCCTCTGGACCGAGGACTCCGCCAAGCGGCACGGATTTGTCGCCCACTCCGCGTAAGGTCTGGCAAGTATCGCAATCGACCACGCCAGCCCCGTTGACGCCGCAGCCGCCCAAATCCGCGCCGCCGCCGTTGCCCAACACCGTTCGCAAGAACGATCCACCGCGGGGATCGCTCAACCTGGAGATGTCAACCCCGGACGCCGCGTTGTCCGCGCCACGCGCGGGGCTGAGGGGAGGGGCTGCCGCTGTACCACAAGTCCGGGCCGTCCCAACTGTTGCCCCCATTGGACCCGAAACACAGCCAGTCGTAAGCGATCCCGTGACGCCAACCGCGGCGCCTCCGGTCAAGAAGGCTCCTGTTCGTGCTCCGCAGAAGCCTCAACCGTTGCCGTCGTGGAAAGACTTGCTTGAGGATGGTATTTCTTCGGCAGCTGCGAATGGTACGCTGCCGCGCGCGACAAAGCAAAATCCTATTTCCCTATCGCAGGCGGTAGGCGGATTGCCGCCGCCCACGACGGCGCGGAGGCTCGGCTGGGTCATCGTCATCGCCTCGGGAATCGTGTTGGGGCTTCTCCTTGCTCTCGGCATCCTCGCCTGGATGTTTAGCAGAGAAACGAACGCGACAACTTCACTCCGTACGGAACCGCTCGTTTATCTCGTCAATTCACGTGGAGAGAATAACGCGGCCAAGTCGATCTCTGAAGTCCTCGATCGACTGCGCCGCGCCAACAAACAAGCGGCGCGGATCATCGTTCAGGATGATCTTGCCGAAAGCGACGTGAATATCGATGTGCCCAATGTTCGCATCGAGGCAGAAGATGGCAAATCGATTCGCTGGCGGCCGGCCCCAGCTGCAAAGACGGCCCCTGCGAACCTGTTCACAGTCTCCAAAGCGAAAAACGTGTCCATCAAGGGCTTCGTTCTTGATGGGGATGATCGCGTCGATATTCTCGTGAAGCTATATCACCGCTGCTCCGGGGTAAAACTCGAAGATCTGAAACTGCTGAAATTCAAGAGATACGGCATTTGGGTCTCCAACTGCGAGGGCGGCGACGGTCCGGATCGCATTCAACTGCACAAGCTCGATTTCGTCATGACCCAAAAAGAGCAGACGGCTGTTTTTTTCAGCATCAACGCCAAGATCGACGGCATCTCGAAAAACCGCTTTTTTGCCTTCAAAGATTGCAATTTCGTGGGAAATGGAACGCCGGTGAAAACTGATGATCCGGCTGCAATTGAAAACATCGATTGGCCGCCGAATGTCCAGCCCGTACAGGGCCGTTGACCTGCTCCCTCCGTCGTTCCATCCATTCTCCGCTGGTTCCATCCATGCCGTATCCACTTTTTGATCGCTCCCGTTTGCTGATCCAGCCCCTTGCTCAACGACAACACGATCTCGATCTCTCCGTACTGCTGCCACTGGATGCTCCGCTGCCCGCGTTCGAGAATCCCGCGCTGCCGCTCATCGGCCGCCGTCTGGCCGAAGCACGGCAAAGAGGCACTGCGCGGCTTCTGGTCATGGGCGCGCACGTCCTTCGCGCCGGCGTTTCGCGTTATCTCATCGACCTGATGGAACGCGGCCTGATCGATCACCTTGCTTTGAATGGGGCCGGTCCCATTCACGACTGGGAATTCGCTTTGATCGGGGCTACCACGGAGAGCGTGGCCCGCTACATCCGCAGCGGCGAGTTCGGGCTATGGCGCGAAACGGGACGCATGAACGAGGTCATCCGATCCGGGGCGAAGCAGGGGTTGGGCCTTGGCGAAGCGCTCGGACGAGCCATTCTCGAAGAGAAGTTTCCCCATGCGGACATCAGTGTTCTCGCCGCCGGAGTTCGTCTGGGCGTGCCTGTGACTGTGCATGTAGGCATCGGCTACGACATCCTGCACGAACATCCCAACTGCGATGGAGCAGCCTTGGGTGAAGCGAGTTACCGCGATTTCCTGGCCTTCGCCCAGAGCGTCACGCGCCTGGAAGGTGGAGTAATGCTGAATTTCGGCTCGGCCGTCATGGGGCCGGAAGTGTACCTCAAGGCGCTGGCGATGGCACGAAACGTCGCGCATCAGGAGGGCCACGTGATCCGCCATTTCACCACCGCCGTATTCGATCTGATTCCCCTGGAAGGCGACACCAGGCAACAAGCGCCCAAGAGCGATCCGCGCTATTACTATCGACCGTGGAAGACGATACTGGTACGCACCGTCGCCGACGGCGGCGAATCTTTCTATGTGCAGGGCGATCATCGCGTCACGGTTCCGCATTTGTACCATGCCGCCGTGGAAGCGGAAAGATAAAGAAGAACTCACCACAGAGTCACAGAGAACACAGAGAAAAACGCAGAAAGAAGATGACCATGAAAAAACGCCGGCTTTCTTTTTTGCTTTTTTAATTGACTTCTGTGTTCTTCCTCTGTGTTCTCTGTGACTCTGTGGTTAGCTCCGCATCCGGAGGTGCGACATGGCCGACTCCTCTCCGCTTACAACCGAGAGTCTGGAAATAATCCTGGAGCGAATACCGCGTTTGAAGATCGGCGTAATCGGTGATTTGTTCCTCGATCGTTATCTGGAGCTTGATGCGGCTTTGACGGAACCTTCCTTGGAGACGGGGCTGGATGCGTATCAAGTGGTGAGTGTCCGCTCCAGTCCCGGCGCGGCAGGCACGGTCGTCAACAATCTCGTCGCCCTCGGTGTTGGCTGCGTCTATCCGGTCGCCGTCCTCGGCGATGATGGGGAGGGCTACGAATTACGGCAAGCGCTTGATCTTTTTCCTGCTGTTGATTCTCGGGGGCTTATCCTCGCGCCCGATCGCCGGACTCCCACCTATACGAAGCCGATGCTGTGCGAAAGTGGCAAACCGCCCCGTGAATTGAATCGGCTCGACATCAAGAACCGGCATTGCCTACCCGAAGCTATCGACGCGCAAATTCAGAGCAAACTCGTCGAGATATGGCCGCTCGTCGATGCGTTGGTGGTACTCGATCAAGTGAGTGAAGCGGATTGTGGTGTGATCACAACTCGGACCCGAGAACAGCTGACCGCGTTAGCCGCAACAGAGCCGAATAAATTCGTGCTGGCGGACAGCCGCGAGCGGATCGGCTTGTTTCGGGGCGTATGTCTGAAACCCAATCGAGGGGAAGCGCTACGCGCCGCGGGTTTTGACGACAGAGCGGATAATTTGGAGGAGGCGGCGACGCGTTTGGCTCGCCGTGCGGGTAACTGGGTGTTTTGTACGGACGGCGCCCGCGGGATCTTCCTCGCCTCGCCTCGGGACAACGAGTATGCACATCGGCTGCGAATTCCCGGTTATCCCATCGCCGGTCCCATCGATGTCGTAGGGGCGGGCGACAGCACGAGCGCCGCCATTGTCTGCGCCATGGCCAGCGGCGCGAGCGTTGAAGTAGCGGCGGCATTCGGCAATCTCGTGGCGTCGATCACGATTCAGCAAATCGGCACCACGGGCACCGCCACTCCTGATCAGGTTCGGCGACGATGGCGAGAGGTGAGTTGATTCGACGATCCTGCAGCGGCGGCGAGCGGGGTCGCGTTAGCGCCCCGAGAACTTTCCTCGGGGCGCTAACGCGACCCCGCTCGCCGCCGTAGGCTGGCAGGATCGCTTTACGCTGCGCTGCACGTCTCCAGCGCTTTGGCCCACCGCTCGCGGCAGGCATTGACCAGACCTCGAAACAGCTGAATGTCCAGGCCGGAAGCCGTGGCCGAGGCGGGATGCCACTGAACTCCGAGGGCGAACCACTCGGCGTCTGCCTCGATAGCCTCGACCACGCCGTCGAGCGCCTGGGCACACATGCGGAAGCCGCGGGCCACGCGCTGTACGGCCCGGCGATGCTCGCTGTTGACCACCACCTCGCCCTCGCCGTACAGATTGGCCAGGATGGTGTCAGGGACGACATTGATGGCGTGACGCAGTCCGCGTTCGGGAGGATGACGATGCTGCAATGCCTCGGGCAGATCGCGCGGCAAATCGAGATAGACCGTGCCGCCGTGGGCCGTGTTGAGCAAGTGCAGTCCGTGATCGATGCCCAAGAGGGGAAAGCGGCGGTTGTTGCACCACAAGCAAAGCTCCTCGGCCTCGGCCGTGGGGCGTTTGCCGTCGCTATCGTGTCCAGAGAGCACAACGCCGTGGAGACCATCGAAGACTTCGTCCCAGGAACGGTCGCCGACCTCGGTGATGGTCACCGGCTCGGCTTCGGCGGCAATGAGGCAGGCGGAGATACCGGCCGGCCACAATCCGCAGCCATGCCGTTCGTTGCCCATCACATTGTCCTGGCCGAAGATCCCGATGCGAATGGACGGAGCGCGACTCGACATTGAGGACTCCTTTCCTCGAAAAGGGAGTGAGGGCGAGGGCGACAACCTTGGTGTACGTAGTTCGAAAAGAATTGTAACCGAAATCATCGCGTTGGCCAGCGCAAAATCGAAAAATCTTGCGAACGTTCAGACGACGGGCAGGGTGCGGCATCTGAACTAGGCGAACGGCCGGCGTCAGCCGGCTGGTTGGCCTCACCAGCCGGCTGACGCCGGCCGTTCGCCAAGGCGTTGCCTACTTCGAGAGACATACACCGATGTGTACTTCCTCTTGGTTTCCGCTTCGAGTCGAGTGTAAAATAAAGTAGCTAAGGAGGAATTGCAATCACGTGAGTCTCGACACAACGCGCGACGAACTGACCGTTCATCTCGAACGTGCTTTTCTTGTCAGTGTGGCGCTGCCGGATCGACCGTGGATCAGCAGCGATCCGCTGGAGGAACTGCGAGGGTTGGCGACCACGGCCGGCGCCCATGTCGTCGGCGGTCTCTGCCAGCGCCGCGAGAAAATCAATCCCAACAGCTACATCGGAAAGGGCAAGCTCCAGGAACTACAGGAGCAAGTGCAGGCCACCGATGCCGACGTTATCATCTTCGACAACGATTTGTCGCCGGGGCAGATCCGCAATCTCGAAAAATCGACCAAGCTCAAGGTGCTCGACCGGAGCGAGTTGATCCTTGATATTTTCGCCACGCGGGCGCGCACTGCGGAAGCCCGCCTGCAAGTCGAATTGGCTCAGCTGGAATACGCGTTGCCGCGCTTGCGACAGATGTGGAGCCACCTTGGCCGTACCGCCGGCGGCATCGGCACACGCGGCCCCGGCGAAACGCAGCTGGAAGAAGACCGCCGGCTCGTCGATCAACGCATCCGCGATTTGAAGTCACGGCTCGTGGAAGTCCAGGCACGCAAGGAACGCGAGGTGCGCAGCCGCCGCGAGGAACACACCGTTTCCCTGGTTGGTTACACCAACGCCGGTAAAAGCACGCTTATGAACGCTTTGACCGGCGCCGGCGTTTACGTCGAGGACAAGCTGTTCTCCACGCTAGATACCCGTACGCGACAATGGCACTTGAAGGACTGGGGCCGCGTTCTGCTCAGCGATACGGTCGGTTTCATCCGCGATTTGCCGCACCATCTGATCGCCTCGTTCAAGGCGACGTTGGAAGAGGCCCGGCAAGCGCGCTTGCTGTTGCACGTCGTTGATGCAAGCAACGCCTACGCCGAGGAACAGATCAAAGCGGTCAACGCCGTGCTGAAAGAGCTGGGCTGCAACGAAAAACCGATGCTGTTGGTGCTGAACAAAGTCGATTGCGTGGGCGATCTATCTTATTTGCATGTGTTGCAGCGTCATCACCCGCACTCCGTCGCTGTCAGCGCGGTGAAACGCAAAGGGCTGGAGGAGCTACAGGAGGCGGTGATCGAGATGTTGAGCGCCGACTTTGCGGACGCGGCGATCGAGACCGGCGCGGGGAACGGAAAGGTCCTTTCGTATCTCGCCGTTCACGCGGAGATCTATCGTCAGGAGTTTCACGACAACCGCGTAAGCATCCGGTGCCATCTGCCACGCCATTTGCTCCATCACATTCAAGGACCGGACGTGGAAGTGCGTTTTCTCAACGATGGAGACAAGTGAGATCCCAAGAACGGGGGTCAGGGTTCTTTTCCGTCTCGGAACGTCGGTCCCAACGCTTCGCGCCATTTCGGATCATCGACGAGATCGGCGAACTCGCGCAGCCAGTGCTGAGCCTCCTCGCTGGAGACGCCTTGCGGCTTGACGGATGCGTCCGGCGGCGTTTGTTTGACCCGCCGCCGGCGTTCCATTTCTTCCAGATAATCCAGGCAACCGCGAACGGGACAATGACGGCGGCGGCCCGCCTGTTGAATGCGATGATCGTCGGAGACGACCATCAGCTGGCGCGGGGTGGAGTCTCGCTGAATCAAGGCTTCGATGACCTCGTCGGCCTCGCCATCCAGAGCATAACGGATGTGAATACCATGATACTCTTCCTCGGCGGCGGCGCCGGGAGCAGCACGGGAGGCGTCGAAAACCACGGTCACGTCGTCGGTGTGGCCGCCATGATCGCCGCGTACCCGGCCCAATAGAGCCAGGCGCGCTTGCTCCAGGCCATGAGGGCCGACCTTGCCGCTCAGAATCCCCATCGCGTGCAAAAGGTTGTAGCCGTCGATCAGGTAACGCATGACGCGCCTCGCCTGCTCTAAGCAGCTAGACGAAGTTTTGTAGTATTTGTGTCCGAGCCGCGCACGCAGCGCAGCGGAGTAAGCGGTCGCGTCCCCGCTTACTCCGCTGCGCTGCGTGCGCGGCTCGGACGGAAGCGGGATTGGACACTCCGCATCCCTTATCGATTTTCGCAGAGGAATCGTTTTGCGAGAAGAGAAAAAAAAGAGAGGCGTCGGCCGGGAAGCCACGCCTCTGCTCTATGGGAACGGCCGAAATCGGCCGGCTTAGGGGAGCTCCGGCTCCTCGGAAGAGATTGGCTCCTCCGGTTCCTCGGCCGGTAAGCGGTAGGTTTCACCTAACCAACGACCCAGATCAATGGTCTTGCATCGAGGCGAGCAGAACGGAAAGACGGGCCATTCGGTCAAGCTGCGTCCTTCCATCCGCCGACCACAGATCGGGCAGGATACCCTTATCTTCGGCTGATCCGATTCAGGACTTGGAGCTTTTCGACTCACTTTTCTTGCCCTTCCCCCCAGCGCCCGTGGATGTCGCGCCGTTTGTGCCGGTTGTGCCGTCCGCGCCGTTGCTGGAGGACTTGCTCGACGATTCCTGATCCGCCTTGGCTGCCTGCTTGTACGATTCGCTGCGATAATCGGTTTCATAGAAGCCGGAACCTTTGAACAGAATGGCAGCTCCTGTTCCGAAAACGCGGCGAAGTTTCGGCTTCTTGCACTGCGGACATTTCTTGAGCGGCGCCTCGCTCATCGATTGAAATTCATCAAAGTTATAATCGCAGGCGTCACAATGGTATTCGTAGGTCGGCATACGTATTTTCTCCACGGATAGCCACTTGCGGCTTAACGCTAAGCCGCAAGCGGCGTTACTCAGGTTTGTTGGCCGGCTCCGGCGCCGTGGAAACAACCACGCGCGCGGGGCGGAGCACTCGGTCATGAATCAGATACCCTTGTTCCAGCACCTGTAACACCGTCATCGGTGGATGTTCCTTGCTCGGCTGCTGGGTCACGGCCTGATGATGGTTCGGATCAAACGGCTGGCCCTGGGCGTTGATCGGGGTAATACCGTGGCGGCGAAGCGTATCGAGCAGCTGCGTGTGGACCATCGCGACCCCCTGAACCAGCGGTCCTTTCTCGCCGGCTTGCTCGGCCGCCGCGGTGGCGCGTTCGAGATTGTCGAGGACCGAGAGAAGATCGCTCGCCAGCGGCGTCTGGGCAAATCGGCGTTCCTCGGCCAAATCGCGCTTCATCCGCTTCTGATAATTCTCGAAGTCGGCCCGCGTTCGCTGAGCTAAATACAGATACTCGTCGCGCTTCTGCTCGACGCTCTGGAGTTTCGCGCGCAGACTTTCCAGATCATCGAGCACCTGCTCGGCGGCCTTCTCCTCACCGGTATCGCGCGTGTTGTTCGGCGATACGGCCGCGTTCTGTTCCTTGTGTTCCGTCATCGCTTCTCATCTCCTCGCTGGAGCTTCGAGCTTGTGTTCGGCATTAAGGCTTATTCACGGGGTCGTCGGGCGAGAAGAAGTCACGAATCCGGTCGAGGAAACTCTTTCGTTCGGGGGGGATCTCGGTTCCGTCGATCTCCTCCAGCTCGTGGTAGAGTTCTTCCTGCCGTTTGGTCAAGCGCCGGGGCGTGACCACCCGCACATGCACGACGAGGTCGCCCGTTCGGCCGCCGCGCAGATGCGGCATGCCTTTGCCGGTGATGCGAACTTCGTCCCCGCTCTGTGTGCCGCGTTTGAGCGTTTGCGTGACAAACTGCCCATCGAGCGTCGGTACTTCGATGGGCCGACCGAGTGCCGCCTGGCTGATCGTCACCGGAACCTCGCAATGGAGATCCTGGCCTTGCCGGACGAACAGCGGATGCTTGCGAACGCGGAGGACGCAGTACAAATCGCCCGGCGGCGCACCGGGTTGGCCGGCCTCTCCCTCCCCGCTCAAACGAATGCTCACATCATTATCAACGCCGGGCGGAATGTTCACCGGCAGTTTGCGTTCAACCTCGATGGCGCCGCGTCCGTGGCAGGTACGGCAAGGATCGGTGATGACCGCGCCCTGGCCCCCGCAAGCACCGCACGTTTGCTGAATGCGGAAAAAACCTTGCCCCTGAATGACGACGCCGTGGCCGCCGCAGCGGCGACAAGTAGACGGCCGGGTACCGGGTTTGGCCCCGCTGCCGCGACAGTCGGAGCAGGTTTCCGCCCGCGGAACCTTAATCTCCTTCTGCACACCGCGCGCCGCTTCCAGCAGATCGATCTCCAGCACCATCTGGAGGTCGCGGCCAGGCTGGGGACCGCGACGGCGACGCCCGCCGAATAAATCGCCGAGAATATCGCCAAAAATGTCCATCGGATCCAGGTTGGCGAAATTCGGCAGGCCGGCCCCTTCCAGACCGGAATGGCCGTAGCGGTCGTAGAGCTGGCGTTTTTGCGGATCGCGCAGCACATCGTAGGCTTCGGAGGCTTCCTTGAATTTGGCCTCCGCATCGGCATCGCCTACGTTGCGATCCGGATGATACTGCATGGCCAACTTGCGATAGGCCTTTTTGAGTGTGTCGTCATCGGCGTCGCGCGCGACGCCCAGGACTTCGTAATAGTCCCGCTTGCTGGCCATAGGCATAGGGTTTAGGGTTTTGGGTTTGGAGTTTAGGGTTCAGGGCAAGACGGGTCGAGTGAAGCGAAACAGCCATTGTTCTTCACCCTAAACCCTAAACCCCAAACCCTAAACCCTCTTGGTTATCGGATGGCCCCTTGCACCTTGCTGCCCGGCTCATCCTCATCGATCTTGGTGACCATCACCTCGGTCGTGAGCATGAGTCCGGCGATGCTGGCGGCGTTTACCAGAGCAGAGCGCGTGACTTTGGTCGGATCAACGATGCCGGCCTTGTACATGTCCACGAACTCTCCCGTATTGGCATTATACCCGAAGTTGGCCGACTTTTGCCGCGCCACTTCGTCGGCGATGACGGCGCCATCGGTACCGGAGTTCTCCGCGATGGTGCGGACCGGCTTTTCCAGGGCGCGAGCCACGATCTCCGCACCGAGCCGCTCGTCGTGCTTGAGCTTCTCGGCCAACTCCTCCACAGCGGGGATGCAGCGCAAGAGCGCAGTGCCGCCGCCAGGAACGATGCCCTCGGCCACTGCAGCGCGGGTAGCATGCAAGGCATCTTCGACGCGGCCTTTGGTCTGCTTCATCTCGGCCTCGGTGGCAGCACCGACGCGGATAATAGCCACGCCGCCGGTCAGTTTCGCCAGCCGTTCGCTGAACTTCTCCTTGTCGTATTCGCTTTCCGTTTGCTCCATCTGGGCGCGAATCTGCGAGATGCGTTTTTCGATGTCGCCCTTCTTGCCCGCGCCATTGATGATGGTGCAGCTTTCCTTCTCGACCTTGATGGTCTTGGCCCGGCCCAGCTGCGATAGCTCGACGTTCTCCAGTTTCAGACCGAGATCTTCACTGATGAACTGACCACCGGTGAGGACGGCGATGTCGCCGAGCATGGCCTTGCGGCGATCGCCGAAGCCGGGTGCCTTGACCGCGCACACCTGCAACACGCCGCGCAGCTTGTTGATGACCAGGGCGGCCAGCGCCTCGCTCTCCACGTCCTCCGCGATGAGGAGCAGGGGCTTGCCGCTCTGAGCCACCTTCTCCAACAAGGGGAGCATGTCGCGGACGTTGCTGATCTTCTTTTCGTGAATGAGAATGAAGGCGTCCTCAAACTCGCAGGTCATTTCCTGCGTGGTGATGAAGTACGGCGAGATATAGCCTTTATCGAACTGCATGCCCTCGACGAACTCCAGCGTCGTCTCGGAAGTCTTGCCTTCCTCGACGGTGATGACGCCGTCTTTGCCGACCTTCTCAAAAGCGTCGGCCATTAGCTGGCCAATTTTTGGATCGTTATTGGCGCTAATACCGGCCACCTGCGCCATTTCTTCCTTCTTGGTCAGCTTTTTGGACATGCCGTCCAAGGCCTCGACGACTTTCTCGACGGCCTTATCGATACCGCGCTTGACACCCATCGGATTGGCGCCGGCGGTGATGTTACGCAGTCCTTCTTGATAAATGGCCAGGGCGAGAATGGTCGCCGTGGTGGTGCCGTCGCCGGCCACGTCGCTGGTCTTTTGCGCTACGGCGTTGACCAGCTTGGCGCCCATGTTCTCGAACGGATCGGGCAGATCGATTTCCTTGCTGACGGTAACGCCGTCCTTGGTAACGGCCGGGCCGCCGAAGCTTTTGTCGAGAATGACATTGCGTCCGGTCGGCCCCAGCGTGATGCCGACGGCGCGGGCCAGCTTATCAGCGCCGGCGAGTAGCTTCTTGCGCGCCTCGTCGGTGTAGAGGAGTTGTTTTGCCATTTCGTGTTGTCTCCCGTAGGGTTTTGGCGAACGGCCGGCGTCAGCCGGCTGGTGGTGGCTGCAACCAGCCGGCTGACGCCGGCCGTTCGCCGCCGCAATCTTACTTTGTGACCTTGGCGAGGATGTCGCCTTCCCGCATGATTTTGATGTCTTTGCCGTCTACTTCGACATCGCTGCCGCTGTAACGGCCATAGATGACCTCGTCGCCCTTCTGCACGGCCAGAGCCATGCGTTCGCCGTTGTCGCGAAGTTTTCCCGGCCCGACGGCGAGCACTCGGCCGCGCTGTGGTTTTTGCTTGGCCGTGTCCGGCAACAGAATGCCGCCCGCCGTCTTCTCTTCCGCCTCCAACGGCTCCACGACCACGCGATCATCTAAAGGCCGAATCCGCAAGCTAATTTCTTTCTCTTTCGCCATTGTGAATATCCTCCATTCGTTTGGCCGCGACCTGAACGAGAGCATCAACGCGCTCCGCTACGCGTCGCGGCTAAACGAACCCCTATTTACATCATCCCCATGTCACCCATGCCGCCCATACCACCCATACCACCCATACCACCCATGCCTCCCATGCCTCCGTGATGATCGTGGTGCGGCTCCTCCTTCTTCTTCTCGGGGATGTCCGCGACCATCGACTCGGTGGTAAGAAGCAAGCAGGCGACGCTGGCGCCGTTCTGCAACGCAGAGCGCGTCACCTTGACGGGATCGACAATGCCGCGTTTGCGCAGATCGGTGTATTCGCCCTTGTCGGCGTCGTAACCGTAGTTCTTCTCTTTGCTGCGGCGGATATTGGCGACCACGACCGAGCCATCCAGCCCTGCGTTCTCGGCGATGGCGCGACAAGGCATTTCGAGCACATTTTGCACCAAGCGAACGCCGCTCTGCTCGTCCTCGTTGCCCACGTCGAGTTTGTCGAGCGCCTTGCGCGCTTGCAGGAGAGCGACGCCTCCGCCGGGTACGATGCCTTCGGCCAATGCCGCGCGTGTGGCGTGCAGAGCGTCTTCGAACAGTGCCTTGCGCTCCTTCATCTCCGTCTCGGTGGCCGCCCCGACCTTGACCTGAGCGACGCCGCCGGCCAACTTCGCCAGACGCTCCTGCAATTTCTCGCGATCGTAGTCGCTGTCAGTCTTTTCGATCTCGCGGCGAATCATTTCGCAGCGACCCTCGACGGCTTTCTTGTCGCCGGCGCCTTCGGTGATCGTTGTGTTCTCGGCATCGACCTTGACCTTCTTGGCCCGGCCGAGCTGATCCAGACGGATGCTCTCTAACTTGATCCCGAGATCCTTGAAGACTGCCGTGCCGCGCGTCAGTGCGGCGATGTCTTCGAGCATGGCCTTGCGGCGATCACCATAGCCCGGCGCCTTGACGGCGCAGACTTGCAGGATGCCCTTGAGCTTGTTGAGCACCAGGGTCGCCAGCGCGTCGCCCTCGACATCCTCGGCGATGATGAGCAGCGGCTCCTTCTTCTTCGAGATCGTCTCCAGAAGCGGGATGAGATCTTTGGCGGAGCTGATTTTTTCCTCGAAAATGAGGATGTAGGGATTATCCAACTCACAGGTGACGGTGTCGGGATTGGTGACGAAGTGGGGCGAGAGGAAGCCGCGATCGAACTGCATGCCTTGTACGACCACGACTTCGGTTTCAGCGGTCTTGCCTTCCTCGATGGTGATGACGCCGTTGGTGGCGCCCACGAGTTTCATGGCCTCGGCCAGCTTCTTGCCGATCTCGGCATTGTTGTTCGAGGCGATAGTGGCGACTTCGGTGATCTCCTTCTGGTCCTTGTCGTCGATCTTCTCGGCCAACCGTGCCAACTCTTCGACGACCTTCTCGACGGCCTTCTGGATGCCGCGCGTCAAAGCCATGGGGTCATGGCCGGCCGCGATCATTTTGAGACCTTCGCGGTAGACAGCTTCGGCGAGAACGGTGGCGGTGGTGGTGCCGTCGCCGGCGACATCGCTGGTCTTGCTGGCCGCTTCCTTGACGAGCTGCGCCCCCATGTTCTCATAGGGATCTTTCAGCTCGATCTCTTCGGCCACGGTGACGCCGTCCTTGGTGACATTGGGGCTGCCCCATCCTTTATCGAGCACGGCATTGCGGCCGCGCGGCCCAAGCGTGCAACGAACCGCCCGCGCCAATTTGCTGACGCCGGACAATAACTTTTGCCGGGCTTCATCGCTGTAGGTAAGCTGCTTGGCCCCCATTCACAGTTCTCCTTTCGCTAGGTTCATTTCCATCTCGACGGTTTGAATCAATTCCGCGGCCGCGCTGGAGCATGCCGCGATAGGGAATCTCCTTCATGACTGCGGGAGGGGTGTTAGCAAGTCATGTGCCGCGGGGAGATGATGACGTAAGTGATTTATGCAACATAACTTGCGTTAATTAACTATTAATTGGTGTCGAAAGGAAAACCGCCAATTTGGCAGAGGGGACGAAGGGGGCTGACAAAATGTGTCAGATGATTTCGAGGGTGTGCGAGGTTACCCAGATATCGATTTGACGGAAACGAACTTTCAAGCGTTTCGCAGAAGAATTACTGGGTTTCTGCTGTGTCCGGCACATCGACGAATACGCGTGCCAACTCGTCACGGTAGGACTGCCGCTGATGCGTCCGAATGACGCCGATTATCTGCGTTTCCGATGAGATAGAGCCGAATCATTGCTCCAGCTCCAAATAGACGTTGCCCGCGGAGTGATTGATGCGGTAGGCGCGGCCGCCGACCGTGAGGGTGGCGTTGTTGGCCAGGCCCGTGAACGCTCGGCCCCTTGTCGGGCACGTTGAGCATGTTCCGTTGCCGCGAGCGTTGTCGTCTACGTGAGTTCGGTGAGGGTGACGGCCTTGGCGGAGTAGTTGATGCGGTAGGTGCGGCCGCCGGCCGTAAGCGTGGCGTTGTTGGCCAAGCCCGTGAAGGTGCCGCTGATGCCGCCGGGGCACTGCTCACGATGGTGTAGACGCTGCCCGGCGTGGCCGTGGTGCCCAGCACGTTGACGCTGAGCTTGGCCCCGTTCAGGTTGAGCGTCGAGCCGTTGCCAACCACCAACTGGTCGCAAACGGACTGCTGGTCCAGGTCCACCGCCAGCGTGGCCCCGCTCAGGGCCGTCGCCTGCGAGCCGCCGGCCAGCGTCAGCATGCCATCGCTGCCCACCGCGCCGGGGTTGACCGAACCGGAGGTGGCCGTGATGGTCTTGAGGACGCCGCTGCCCACCAGCGTGCCGCCGCTAACCTGGCCGGTGGCGCCGGAGAAGATGGCGTCCACGGCCAGCACGCCCTTGGCAGCGTTGAGGTCCCCAGTGAAGGAACTGCCGGTGCCGAACAGGGTCAAAGAACCGGTGCCGTCGTAGGCCAGCTTGCCGCTGCCCTGCACGCTGCCGTTGAACACCTGGGCGCCGCCGCCGAGCACGGACAGGCCAGTGCCGACGGTGATGGTGCCGGTGCCGTTGACCGAGGCGACGCTGTCGCTGTGATTGCTGTCGCTGAGCGTGCCGCCGACCAGCGTGACCGCCACCTTGCCGTTCAACTGGTTGTCGGCACTGATGGTCAGGTTGCTGAACGTGCCCGTGACGGTGACCGGCGCAACGAGGGCCTGGATGCCGGCGGACTTCTGCAAGGTGAGCCCGCCCGAGAGGACGGAAACCGGCCCGGTGAAGGTGTTGGCCTGCGTACCGCCCAGGGTCGTCGAGCCGGGGAAGCCGTCCTCGGTCAGCCCGCCGCTGCCGCTGAGGGCCCCGCTCAAAGTCAGGAAGCCGCTGTTGGTCAGGGTCAGGTTGCTGCTGAGCACGCCGTTGCCCGCCAGGGTAAAGAAGCTGCCGCCGCCGATGGTGCTGGGACTGGTGACGACCCACGGGTTGGCCAGGACCAGGAAGGAGTTGCTATTGCCCAGGGTGCCGCCCGCCAGGTGGAGCGTGCCGGCGCCGAGGGAGGTGTTGGTGCCGACGTTGAGGGTGCCGGAGTTGAGGAAGGTGCCGCCGCCGTAGGTGTTGGCGGCGCTGAGTTCGAGGATGGCCCCGGTGGTGCTGGCGTCGGTCAGGGAGAAGGAGCCGCCGAGGACGCCGGTGAGGTTCAGGGTGCCCAGGCCGACATCGATGGTGCTGTTGGCAGCGAGGTTGAGGTTGTCGGCGATGGTGACGGCGGAGCCGACGCTCACGGTGCTGCGGATGGCCACGCCGGCGGTGCTGCGCAGGCCGATGGGGTCGCCGGTGAGCTTGAAGTCGCCGGCGGAGGAGGCGTCGTTGAGGACGAGGGTGAGGTTGGTCAGGCCGGAGACGTTGTTGACGGGGTTGAAGCCGTTGCTGATGGCGGCGAAGCCGGGCGTGGTGGTGTCGAAGACGACGGTCGAGCCGCTGGTGGGGACCTGCTTCTCCTGCCAGTTGGCGGCCACGCCCCACTGGTTGCCCGTGGTCGCCGACCCACCGATCCAGTGGTAGGTGGACGGCACTACACGGCTTTCCAGCTGTTCAATTGAAAGTCGGGTTGCTACACGGCGAGGCGGGATTTGTCGGCCCCAGAGGGCGGAGAAAAAAGCCTGGAACCTCCGTCGCATCGATTTCTCCTCGAATGTCATCAATCACCGATGATTACAGGTTCATAGGAAGATCAAACAGGGATCGATACCGCGTTGCTCGAAGCCGGTGAGGATCGACCACCTTGGCATTCGCTTTTGTCTCAAAAGTACTATCCGATCTTTCCCCGCTTAAACGAGAAGCGTCCGACCAGATAGCCCAGAGCGCGTCGTTTCGACGCATCATCACTAAAGCGAATGCGAATCATGGAGAAATTATACTCGTCCCTTCCTCACCACCGCAAGAGTGCAGCCTTAGTTTACTTTGCCACGCGCAGCAGTACCGACTTTGCGGCGAATTCCGTGTTCTTGTCCTCACGGCGAGCGGATATCACAAACGGATGCGTCAACTCCGCGACCCACGGCTCGGCATAGATGGCGAAGGTCCGCGTTGTTGCCTCGGGGGTGATGAGAATGCCATTGAGTCCAATGTCGAGCACGCGGACGCCGTGGGGCAGTCCCTTCACTTCAAGCGGGATGCGCCCTTTGAAGCCGTTGCGCCGTTCGACTTTCACGGTTAGCCGTACTTCACTGCCGGGCTTCACCGTCACGTCTGACTGCTCTGTCGTCGTCACGATGTCGCCTGGCTCGGTGAGTTTCGGCAGTCCGCCGGTCGTCTCGCGCACAACCGGCTTGTTGTCGATGATGGCACGAGCGATCAATTTCAGCGCTGGTGCCTTCGCCGGAACGGTCGCGCTCGCTTCGGCATAGAGAGCAACGTTCGTGCTGTTCTCGTGGGCGGGGATGGTCGTGGGCGGGGCAAAGAATCCGGGCGGCAGGTTTTCCAACCGGACCTCGATAGGTCCATCAAACTCATCTCGTCGGTCGGCACGGACGTTAATCGACACAGCCCCGCCCTTATTGACGGAAGGTGTTGTGGGACTGAAGCTGATGTTGAAGTCCGGCCGCGGCGGACGGATCGTCAGCTGATACGAATGCCGTGAGCTGCCCTGGCCGCGCGCGTCGCCAATGCGGACCTGATACTCGCCATCGGCAGGCGGATCGAAAACGAGACGCGAATCTTTGCCGAAGTCACCGCCCCCGTCGTCATTGCGATAATAAAGAGTGACAATGGGTAGTCCATTGGGCGGGAACGTCGTACCGGGCGGATGAATCGAAACTTTGTACATTGGCTGGCCCATGGGATGAAAAGCCGGCGTGGTGCCGAGGTAGCCGCGCCGCCGACCGCTCTGGGTCCAGAAGTGGCAATCATCATCGGGGTTTTTCGGCAGTTCCCAAATGCGGATTAGCTCGTTGCCGACCAGCAGGTAATCATCCATCGCCAGCTCGCTCCACGATTCGATGCGGACGCCGGGCGAGGCGGAATCGTGATCGCGGAAGATGACATAAGTTTTGGCCAGCGAACGCAACGTCGCCTGCGGGAGCGGCTGACCGTTCGAGTCGAGAATTTCGATGACGGAATCGAGTAGCGAACCGATGCGGTTGGCGTGGACCTCGAGCAGTAATCGCTGTCCTTGCTTTGCCTGGAACCGCCAGGTCTGCGTCGCGCCCGGCTGTTCGATTCGTCCATTGGCTGTGCCCGGAATCGGGATGGCGACCGGGACGCCCGCACTCGTCCCCGCTTGCATGGATTCGACTTGCGGAAATTCATCGACGCGCACGCTCGGACTGCCAAGAACACCCTTGGCGACCGGAACCGGCACCCGCGATCCGAGAGCGGCATCCGCAGGCACTTTCAGTTGCACCGAGTGTCTGCGGCCGAGGTTGACGCCTTCCAAATGAACCTCCGTTTCCGTGCCGCGTTGTAGTCCGAGCGGAAAAACACTCGTGACCAGGGGAATGTCGCCGATCGTCACCTGATATTTCATGCCCGGATCGCCTCGATATTCGCGATCGCGGATGCCCAGAGCATAAGCGCCGGCTTTTGGGCAAATGTAGCCGAGCAATCCCTTCGTGCTTTCCGCGAGGATACGGCCATCGGCGTCGATCAATTGCAAGACCGCATCGAGCTTGGCCTTGTCGAGTGGCTTTATTTCCACGCCAATTTCCTGTCCCGGCTTTGTCTCGAAGTGGTAGTAATCGACATCGCCCGCCCGGCTGATACTTCCGTGAATCGTCGCCGGCAGCTTGACGCGCTGGCCGGTGCGCGGGGAATCATTCGGTTCAACTTCGGCGATCGGCGGTTTCGGTTTGATGGGCAACGGCTCGGCCTGCGCTTTGCCCGTGGCCGCGTCGAGAAGAGCGAGAACGCCATCGTAGCGGCCCAGGGCGATCTGCTTGCCGTCGGGCCGAACCGCGAGGCTCAGAATCGTCTCGGGCTGACGCTCGTAGACCTTGCGTTCGACCATCTGTTTGGCGTCCCATGCTTTAAGCGTGCGGTCCTCACTGAGCGAATAGAGTGTCGAGCCGTCGGACGTGAAAGCCAACCGGAGGACCGGCGCTTCGTGGGCGAAGACGGACTGCACGATCCTGCCGCCCTCGGCGGATGCCTGCCAGACGCGAATGCTCTTGTCCACGCCCGCACCTGCTAAATGCCGCCCATCGGGACTCCAGGCGACGGCGTAGACCCAATCGGTGGACTCGCCGAGTGTGTAAAGCCGCCGTCCCGTTGCCACGTCCCAAACCTTGACGGCGCGATCGGCGGCCGCCGAAGCGAGCAGCCTGCCGTCGGGACTGAAAGCAACGCCGTACACGGAATCGCTGTGGTCCTTCAGAACGTTCAGCTCTTTTTTCGCCGTCATATCCCAGAGCTTGATAAGGCGATCGTATCCGCAGCTGGCGAGGATCTTGCCATCGGGACTGAACGCGAGATCTTGGATGACATCCCCGTGTGTGCCGACAATTTGGTAGCCGCCTCGCTCCGCGAGTGCCCCAGCGACGCTGAAATCATACAACCGCACTTCATGGGTTTCGCCCGTCGCACTGCTGGCGACGGCGAGATGCTTTCCATCGCGAGAGAATGCCAACGCGGTGACGCGCGGATGCAGTCCTTCCAGCTTGCCCAGCAAATCGCCTGTCGCCGCATCGAAAAGAAACACCGTTCCACGGCCGGCGGCCGCGAGCAGATACCCGCCCAGATGATACGCCACGGCAGCCACCGGCGGCGCCACTGGCTGCTTCGGCGGAATCTTCGGAACCGTGATGCGTACAGCGCCGTCCTCCTTCGCACCCGCATCGATCCACGCCCGTAACAGGGCGATCTCCTCCGGACGCGGCTGCTTCGCCTTTTTCGGCGGCATGAACGGCTTGTCCTTGTGTTCCACGCTCCGGACGATGCGGCTGGCGTCGGACTTTCCCGGCGTGAGAACCTCGCCGTTATCGCCCCCTTCGCGCAGCGACTTGTACGTCTCCAGGTTCAGCCCGCCCTTCGGCTCATCGTGGTTATGGCATTCCAGACAATAGCGAGTAAAAAACGGGTTTATCTGTTTGGCGTAGCTGATCGGCTCCGCACCGTGGGCTTTCGGTGCAAGCGTCACAAGTACGGTTGCGAGCACAAAGAATCGAGTCCAGTTCATGGAGTGCATCTCGAATAGACAAACCAACGAGCAAGCGGGGTCGCGTCAGCGCCCCGAGTGTGGCTCTCTCGGGGCGCTGACGCGACCCCGCTCGCCCTTTGCAGATTAACACAGTCACTTTCTAGACGCTGACTTCGGCTTCGCCGTCAGCACGACGACTTCATCCCGAATGGTGAAACCCACCCCATAGGGTTCCAGTAATTTCCTCAGCGCCTCACGCAACGGCACATCCTTGGCCGAACCGGTCACGAGCAACTTCTGATCGAGGAGGCCGGCTTTGCGGTCACGCGGCGACAGGACGAAGTTTTCTTGCGTCTTGGTCTCGAAAAACTGCGCAACTTCGCTCAACGGTTTGTCTTTGAAATCGAAACTGATTTTTGAGTCGAGCAGCTTTTCGATACGCTGAGCGCAGGATCGCTGCATGGGCGAGAGTTCCTGCGGCGGCGCGCCGGATTTCCGTCGCCGAACCACCAAACCTTTCTCGTCCTGATCGTAAGTCAAACCGTCTGCTTCGAGAAGCAGGTCAAGCCAGCTTCGTAACGACAGCATTCCGGCGAGAGCGAGAGGAACTTTCGTCGCTCCCGTGACCCCCGCCGCTTTGAGATCATCGTTATCGAGACGAATCGGTACGCGGGCACGCTGGGACAGAAAGTTACAGGCTTTCTCCAGCTCAAGATCCTGAATGGCCACAGCGACGTTTCGGTCCAGCGCTTTGGCGACGCGGACGGACATCGGCAGCGGAGGTAGTTTTTCTTCCAGCTGCTGCTCGCCCGCCTCGCCGACCAGCTTGCCCTCCGGATCGATCAGTAGCGTCGTTGGAAAAGCGCGGACGCCCCAGTCCTTTATTGTTTGTCCTGTCGCATCCAGAAGAATCGGAAATGGCAAGTCGCGGCCGTTCCAGAACTTTTGCTTGGGCGTTTCCATCTTTTTGTCCAGGTCGGCGAAGTCTTTTACGGTGCCGTCGTGGAAGGCGAGGATTTCAAACTTTTCACGGTCTTTTTTGTGGGCTTCATACAGGTCGATCAAACCCGGCAAACTGCCGGCCGTGCACGGCCCTCACCAATAACCCCAGAATTCCAACAGCACCCACTTCCCTTTGAAGTCGGATATGTTCACGTCCTTCTTGACGCCGCGTGCATCGGTGACGTGCCAGGCCGGCGGCGCCTTGCCCTTGTGCCGGGCGATGATGGTCGCCGGCATGTCGATCGTCTTCAAATCGACTTCCCGCTCCTCGGATTTGAGTGTGATGTCTTTCTTCAAGTCCTGAATGTCCGTGCCGTAGGCCCACATTTTGTAGGTTCCCGGCGGCAGCAAGAACGAGAAAGATGCTTCCTCGGACGAACACATCGCAAAGCGAGCTTGCCCACTGAGGAGGTAGACATTGGTCCATTTCAGCGGCTTGTTCAGTTCCTTGCATTCAAACTTGCCGTGTAGGTGGACAAGCGGCGCGAGCTTGATCTCCACTGTTTTCGCCGCGTCCTTCGGCTCGATCACGATTAGCCCACCGGTCTTGCGATCTTTATCCAACGCAAACAATGCTTCGCCGCGGCCATAAAAAGTGACGGGTTTAGTGAAACGCCCCTCGGCGTCGGTTGTGACGCCGTTGTAGGCCGTCAACTTTTCCTTCATGGTGGACCAGAAGGTAGCGATCTCCGCTTTGGCAACCGGCTTGCCGGCCGCATCGACGACGCGGCCACTGACTTTGATCTCTTCCTGCGCGCGAGCAGCCATCGGCAACAGCGCGAGCATGAATGCGATGATCCAGCATTGGGCTTTCATGGGCATTCCCTCCTTCGGGAAAAACGGATCACGTTTCCATTCACGTTCACAACTCGTGTCAACCTCTTGCGGAGTAACCGCATCTCAAAATGGGTCGCGATTTCCTGGTGACTTCAGAGGAAGTTGCGGCCGCTGCAAATCTTCGGACGGCCGCGCCCACGGATAAGTGGGGCTTTCCTCGGCAGGCGAGACCCGTCCGGCTCCGGACTTCGAAGAGTTCGCCCTGTCCTTCTTACCCACACTGCATCCGGCGAGACTAACGACGAGACATCCAAAGAGAATCCAACGCACGCAGCGCATCAAAGCATCCTCTTTCCTATTTTTCACGCTCAGCCGTAACCATCTCGTTTAACGATTGAACATAAATTCTTTCGACGCGAGCACGGACCAGAACAAATCCTCCAATGCTTCGCGGCGCGTTGTTTTCGCGTCGGCGGTGGACTCGGCGAGCAGCGACCGAAACTTCTGCAACTCCGTTGTCGTCGGCTCGCGACAGAGGGCCAAGGCGAACAGCCGCCGTATTGCTTCCTCATCGGTGATCTTGTCGCGCAGCCATGCCTCGATGCGCGAGTTCTTGGCTCGGATCTTGTCGTTCAACGTTTTTCCGTTGTTGACGTGCAGGGCCTGGGCAACACTGGAATCTTGCTGGCGTTCGCAGGAACACGTTTGCGAACGCTCCGGCCGGCCGAACGCGTCGAGGAATCGCGATACGACCAGCGAGTCCGGCAGTTGCAGCGCCCGTGTGCCGAGCGGATAGCCGTTGTAATCGCTCGTCGAATCGCCGGCCGCCGAGTTGAGTTGCGTGAACGGCGTCGGTACATCCGTCACTTGGGCGTAAGCGTCGAGGAGGACCTCGGCCGGCAATCGACGAATCAAATAGTGCGAATAAAAGCGATCGTCGCTCTTGTTGCCCGGCAGCGGCCGTGAGGATCGCTGATACGTCGCCGAGTTCATGATGGTGCGGATCAGATGTTTCACATCATATTTGTGATCGATGAAATCCTTGGCCAACGCGTCGAGCAATTCCGGATTGGTCGGCGGATTGGTCTGGCGCAGATCGTCCTCGGCCTCGACGAGACCGCGGCCCATGAAGTTGCGCCAGACGCGGTTGACGAGCGCCTTGGCGAAATAGGGATTGTGCGCCGACGTTAGCCAATCAACGAAATAGGCCCGGCGATCGATGGAGCTATCCAGTGACAACGGCTTGCCATCGAGGGGCGCCGGCGGCATCGGCACGCCACGGCGCAGGTGCGGCACTTCACCCGACGGCAGCGATTGCACGATGACTTCGCCGTTTCGCTCGCCGTTTTTCAGGGCGACGCGGGCGAACAGATTGGCCATGCTCCAGTATTGATCCTGCGTCCATTTCTCCAGCGGATGATTGTGGCAGCGGCAACACGTGATCGACATACCCATGAAGGTTACGGACGTCGATTCGGTCAGATCGCTGATGTCCTTGTGCAACACGAAATAGTTGGCGGCGCCGTTTTCGAGGCTGCTGCCGTTGGCCGTGAGGACGTCGCGAGCGAAACGGTCCCACGACTTGTTATCGGAGACGCTCTGCCGCACGAACTGGTAGAACGACCACACTCCCGTCTGCGGCAACCGGCGCGTTGTGATGAGCAACAGGTCCGACCATTTGTAAGCCCAATAATCGATAAACTCCGGCCGTTCCAGCAGGGCATCGATCATCTTTGAGCGCTTATCCGGCGATTTGTCGGCGAGGAACCTCGCGCGTTCCTCCGGCTTGGGTAGAATGCCTGCCGCGTCGAGATAGGCGCGGCGCAGGAACTCACCATCGGTACACATCGGAGAGGGCGGGATGCGCAAGCTGTCCAGTTTCTTTTGCACCAGGCCATCGATGCGTCCCGACGCGGAACGTGGGAACGAGGGGAGGGGCGATGCAAGCACATCAGCATCCTTCGAGTCTGGATACGGCACGGCGATGCGGTTGGCGGCTACGAGATTGGAGTACCACACGGTAATGGCCGCTTCGCCGTAGCCGGCGACCGTAGCTTTGCCATCGGCGTTGACCGTGGCTACCATGTCTTCGCTGCTGTTGAACTTGGCCCAGCGCGTCACGTCCTCGCTGTGCCCATCGGAGTACCAGGCGCGGACAACGATTTGCAGCGAATCCTTCGGCTTGAGGATGGCCGTGGCCGGCAGCAATTCTAAACGTTGAATGCGGGGATCATCCGCGCGAGGCCCGGGAGCGCCGCCCGCGATCCAGTCGGCGAGAATGCGATAATCCGCCGATTCGGGTTCGATTTTCTGTCCACCGCCGTGCGACACTGCCTGCGTCGGCTTGAGCAACGCTAGACTACGTGCCGGTTCGCTGCGATCGATGCGCCGTCCCAGCGCTTGCCGCGTCAGCACAAAGTGATCGCTATCGGGATCGTAGCCGCGGAGCGACAATTTCAATCCGCCCTTGCCCGCCAAAGCGCCGTGACACGCACCAGAGTTGCACCCGGCCCGCGTGAACATCGGGATGACGTGATTGCGAAAGCTCCACGTGAATGGTTCTCTCGTCTTGCGAACCGTGACTTTGACCGTCGTCTGTTTGCCGTCCACAGTAGCCGTGATGGTCGTTTCGCCATCGCCTACGGCATGGACGATACCGGAAGCATCCACACTCGCCACGGCGGGATGAGCGGAAGTGAACTTGGCCTTTTGCGTGCGCTCGCCGACAACCTGTCCTTTTTCCTCCGCAAGCACGAGCAAGCGTTGGCTCGCTTGGGGGCCTGATAATGTCACGTCGGACGGTCGTATGTTCAGCTCCTCCGCAACAGCCGAGGCTTGGCAAAAAACAAGGTACAGACAGAGGACCGCCAAACAATTGATCGTGTTCCGCATGACGCTTCTCAAAGGGATTCTCTCAAAAATCACGCTACCAGCCCGCAGCGCAAGCAAGGGTGAATTATTCCCTTGCTTGCGCTGCGGGCTGGCAATCGAGTTCAAAACAGCTCTTTCAGCGGTTGCGCATCATAATCGGCCAAAGGCAGGGGACGATTTTGCGGTCCGGGCAATTCGCGGTGCGGATCGAAGCCGAGACCCTTGTAAATCGTTGCCGCCACCATCGCGGGCGTGACCGGCCGAGTTTTGGGGATGTACCCCAGCTCATCGGATTCGCCGACGACGCGGCCGCCCTGAATCGGACCGCCGCCCATTACGATCGTCCACACGCCGGGATGATGGTCGCGGCCGCCGGCCGGATTGATTTTCGGCGTTCGTCCGAATTCGCCCATCGCCGTAACGATGGTTGTCTTGAGCAAGCCGCGATCGTGCAGGTCTTCCAGCAGGGCGCTGTAAGCGCGATCGAAGTCCGGGGCCACCAGGCGGGACATCTCGGCAATATCGGTGAACGGCTTGGAGCCGTGGATGTCCCAGGTGATTTCATCGAACACGGTTTCGTACATATTCACGGTGACGAAGCGCACGCCGCGTTCGATGAGCCGCCGCGCCAGCAAGCAACTTTGTCCGAAGCGCGTCCGGCCATAGCGATCGCGCACGGCGTCCGGCTCCTTGTCCAGGGCAAAAGCCTCGCGGGCCTGCCGGCTGGACATTAAGCGATAAGCCAGGTTGAAATTATCGTCGAGTTGCTTCGCCTGGGCATTCTTCTCGAACGCGTCGAGTGCTCCTTCCACGGCGTCGCGCATCTTTTGCCGGCGGTTGGCGCGGACGGCGGAGATGTAGTCGGGCGGCAGCAGGTCGGGCACCTTGAAATCCTTGGCCGACGGGTCGGCGTTGAGGACAAAGGGATCGTACTGCTTTCCCAGATAGCCGGCGCTCTGGCCGTGGGGCATGTTGCCTCCGGTGCGTCCCATCGGCCGGGGCAATAGCACATGCGCCGGCACCTCGCCGCGCTGGCCCTTGAGATAGCCCA
>Ga0070738_10000993_pt1 | contig 67174 bp, 64 predicted proteins | sample Coa_R2_2_FD_66446 | JGI IMG/M metagenome (GOLD analysis project Ga0070738, IMG submission 66446) | Surface soil microbial communities from Centralia Pennsylvania, which are recovering from an underground coalmine fire - Coalmine... | ecosystem: Environmental > Terrestrial > Soil > Unclassified ... | reverse complement strand
GACAGCGAGGGGCGCATCGGCTTGCTCGAAGAGCACTGCCTGCACCGCGGCACCTCGCTGTTCTATGGACGGAACGAGGAGTGCGGGCTGCGCTGCATCTACCACGGCTGGAAGTACGACGTGGCGGGCCGCGTGCTCGACACGCCGGCCGAGCCGGCCGGCAGCACCTTCAAGGATCGCCTCCAGCACGTCGCCTACCCGACCCACGAGGCGGGCGGGATGATCTTCGCCTACCTCGGCCCGCCCGACAAGCAGCCGCTCTTCCCGAGCTATAGCTGGGCGCAGCTCGCGCCCGAGCATACCTACGTGACGAAGTCGCTGCTGGAGTGCAACTATCTGCAAGGGCTGGAGGGCGAGTGCGACTCGTCGCACCTCTCCTTCCTGCACCGCGAGGCGAACCACGAGCGCATGCAGGACCTGCTGCAGCGCGACGTGGCGCCCGCCTACGAGTTCGAGGAGACCGACTTCGGCATCCGGCTGATCGCCCTGCGCGACGCCGGGGCCGAGACCTATGTGCGCATCTCCAGCTTCGTCATGCCGACGCACTGCTGGATCAACGGCCGTGTGCCCGAGGTGCACTTCTACGTGCCCGCCGACGACACGCACGCCTGGCGCTACGACCTGGGCATGATCCCCGATCGGCCCGTGCGCCCGTCGGATTTGCACAAGGCCCCCGAGATCGGCCCCGATTACCGCCGCAAGCGGAACATCGACAACGGCTACTTGCAAGACCGCGAGAAGCAGCGGCACGCGGACTTCACCGGCATCGAGAACTTCTTCGTCGAGGACGCCTGCGCCACGGAAACGCAAGGCCCTATCTGGGACCGTAGCCGCGAGCACCTGGGCGTCAGCGACCGCGCCGTGATCGTCGTGCGCAACGCGCTCATCGACGCCGTGAAGCGCTTCCAGGCCGGCCACGAGCCACCGCACCTCGTCACCGATCCGGCGCGCAACGACTTCGCGCACGTCGACGCCGTGCAGGCGGTCATCCCCGCCGACACTGACTGGCACACGCACTTTCCGCGGCTCGTCGCCAGCGCCGCGCAGAACGGGAGTCGCTAATGCACCGCTGGCTATCGCTCGCGCTCGGCGCCGCCCTGCTCGCGGCCTGCCAGGGCGCCCCGGCCGCGCCGAGCGGGCGCAACGCGGCGGTCCCGTCGGCTGCCGGGCCCGCGGCCGCTGCGGCGACGGCGCCGGCCGGAGCAGCCGCCTCGCCGGGGCCGCTCTACACCGTGCGCGTCGGCGGCGTGGGCAGCGCTTCCGAAGCGACGTTCTACTGGGCGCAAGAGCACGGCTACTTCCGCGAAGAGGGCCTCGACTTCGAGATGCAGACGTTCAACGGCGCGCAGGTGATGATCGCGCCGCTGGGCGCCGACCAGCTCGACGTCGGCTCGGGCGGCCCCGGGCCAGGGCTGTTCAACGCCATCCTGCGCGGCGTCGACCTGAAGATCGTGGCCGACCGCTCGCGCGCCGCGCCGGGCACCTCCAATCAGTGCCTGATGATTCGCAAGAGCCTGCTCGACAGCGGGCAGGTCCACAGTTTCGCCGACTGGAAGGGGAAGACCTTCGCCGAGAACGTGCCCGGCGTGCTCACCACCTCGCTCATCGACCGCGAGCTGCAGAAGGTGGGGCTCAACCTGCAGACGGACGTGACCAGCGTGACGCTCGGCTTCCCGGAGATGTTCACTGCCTTCGCCAACGAGGCCATCGACTTCGGCATCCTCATCGAGCCGTTTTATACGCTGAGCGAGGAGCAGGGCACCGCGAAGTGCTGGAAGCCGACCAGCGAGATCGGCCCGAACTTCCAGATCGCCGTCACGCTCTACGGTCCGACTTTCGCCGAGCAGCACGCCGACGAGGCGCGGCGCTTCATGGTCGCCAACCTGCGCGCCATGCGCGACTACAACCGCGCGTTCTTCGGCGACGGCGAGGGGCGCGACGAGTTCTGGGACCTGATGACGCGCACCAGCAACATGAAGGACCTGGCGCTGCTCAAGCGCCTCCATCCCACCTGGTCGGACCCGAATGGCGCCGTGAACGTGGACACCCTCCGCGACGTGCAGCGCTGGTACATTGGCCGCGGCGAGCAGACCGGCGAGGTGGACTTCGACCGCGTCATCGACATGAGCTTCGTCGACTACGCTCTCCAGCGCCTCGGCCGCTACCCGGAGACATGACCGACCCCCTCTCTCAATGGAGGAACTGATGGCCGCTTCTCGCCCGCCTGGCGTGCCCGCGTTCGACGCTCCCGAGCTGGACCCCGTCAAGCGCCTGCTCGTCACCGGCTGTCACGTCCTCGACCGCGAGGACATCACCGACGGCTACGGCCACCTCAGCGTGCGCGTGCCGGGCGCGGACGCGATGCTGACGATCGCCCGCGTGAGTCCGCGCCTGGCCGCGCTTGACCGGCTGATCATGCTGGACCTCGACGGCAACTACCTGGGAGGCGCCGCCACCCCGCCCTTCGAGTGGCCCATCCACGCCCGCATCCTGCGTGCGCGGCCCGACGTCCAGAGCGTCGCGCACACGCACTCGCAGTGGACGCAGCTCTTCAGCGTGCTCGCCACCAAGCTGCGCCCGCTCATCCACTACGGCACCTGGATGCCGCCGGAGGGCCTGCCCGTCTACCAGGAGGTGGGGCTGGTGCGGACGATCGAGCAGGGCGACGCGCTCGCGGCGGCCCTCGGCCAGCAGCCGGCGGTGCTGCTGCGCAGCCACGGCGACGCGGTCGTCGGTGGCAGCGTCGAGGAGGCCGTGCAGAAGACGATCCGCCTCAGCAAGGTCGCGGAACACACGCACCTGACGCTGCTCCACGACCCCAACCCGCGCTACCTCACCGCCGAGGAGATGCAAGCCTTCGAGACCGGCGGCCGCGACTGGGCACGCGGCTGGAACTATTACATCAGTCGCCTCGACATCGCCGACTAAGCCGCGGTGGCCGAGCGTCGGGCCGGCCGGCGGTGAGAGATCGGCCGGCCGAGGCGCGACTACTGGCCGGCGTCCGGGCGCAGCACGAGTATCGCGCGGCGGAACTCGAAGGTCACGCGAAAGCGGTGCAGGACGTTCACGCCCAGCAAGCCGTCGAGGTTTACCCTGCCCGGCAAGTCGAGGATGGCGACCTCCACGTTGCGTAGATCAGCGGCACCTAGCCGTAGGCGGTCGATGCGGCCGGTGGGTACCGTCACGTAAGTGCCCGCGGCGGTAAACATGAGTCGCCGTCCCGTGAATTGGTTTAGGTCGAGGCGCAATCGCCTGATGGCATCCGGCGTTAAGGCGGTTATGGCCGCCCCTGTGTCCACCAGGAGATTAACCTGGAAGCGGCCAACGTGAGCGGGTATGATGAGCACCCCACCGTACTCGCGTCGGCCGACGATGCGATCAGCCGCAGCCAAAGATGACAATTACGCCTTCGGGGATCAGCGGCCCCGTGTAGAACGTGAACAACTCAGCGTCGGGGTGCTCCTCCGCAGCTTTAACCGCCGCGCGGGTGATCTCGTCCTCGTCCTGCGCGTGGGCCAGGACACGGCCAGCCAGTGCGCCTCGGCTGGGGCTGCTGCGAGTGACCTCGATGGTCACCCACTGATCCGGGTACAGGCGCTCGATGGTGCTGATGCGGTGCGAACGCTGCATCGTGGCTCTCCGGGCGGAGCGCCGCCGAGCGAATTGTAGCACCTGCTACGATATACAGAGCCGACGCGAGCCGAGGTCCGTCAGGTATCCAGTACCCGCCACATGGGAGCCGCGCATGCCGGAGCTACCCGACCTCACCGTGTACGCCGAGCGGCTACAGGCGCGGCTCGGCGGGCAGGTGATCGAGGGCGTCCGTGTGGCGAGCCCGTTCCTGGTGCGCTCCGCCGCCCCGCCGCTGCAGGCCGTCGTCGGCCGCCGCGTGCTCGGCGTGCGCCGCCTCGGCAAGCAGCTCGTCGTCGCGCTGGACGACGACCTCTACCTGGTCGTCCACCTGATGATCGCCGGGCGGTTCCACTGGAAGCCGCCCGGCGCCCGCCTCCCGGCGAAGGTCGGCCTGGCCGCCTTCGACTTCGCCGCCGGTACCCTGCTCCTCACCGAGGCCAGCCCCAAGAAGCGCGCCGCGCTCCACTGCGTGCGCGGCGCCGCGGCGCTCGCCGCCTTCGACCGCGGCGGCCTGGAGGTCCTGGATGCCTCGCCGGAGGCCTTCCGCGCCCGGCTCGCCGCCGAGAATCATACGCTCAAGCGCGCGCTCACCGACCCGCGCCTGTTCGCCGCGATTGGCAACGCCTACTCCGACGAGATCCTCCACCGCGCGCGCCTCTCGCCCGTGAAGCTCACCCGCAGCCTGACGCCTGCCGAGAGCGAGCGCCTGTACGCCGCGACGCGAGCCGTCCTTCAGGAATGGATCGACCGCCTGCGCGCCGAGACCGGCGACGGCTTCCCCGAGCAAGTAACTGCTTTCCGCCCCGAGATGGCCGTCCACGGCCGCTACCGCCAGCCCTGCCCCACCTGCGGCGCCCTCATCCAGCGCATCCGCTACGCGGAGAACGAGTGCAACTATTGCGCGCGCTGCCAGACCGACGGCAAGCTGCTGGCCGACCGCGCCCTCTCGCGCCTCCTCCGCGCCGACTGGCCCCGCACGCTCGACGAGTTGGAGCGGCGCCGCGCGGCCGCCGCGAGCGTGTCCGGCTAGCGGGCACTGCCGCGCTGAGATTCCCGGCCCTGCCCGGTGCCGCCGGCCGCTAGAGTGCTACGAATGGGCGGCGGCGGGCTCTGTCGCCCTGGCCGGCGTTCGCTTGGAGGACGACGCGCTCCTGGAGGACGGCGCGCTCCGCCCCGAAGCGCCGCGCCGGGGACGCTCGCTCGGCGCGGCGCTCGCCGCGCGCGTGGAGGAAGCGGCGCGCTCGGCAGCGTGCTGCACGCGGCGGGTAGCGCCGCGGGCCGAGGGCAAGCCCGGCGTCGTCAGCCGGATCGTACCTTCGCTGTCGCCGCCCACCGGCTTGGCCGCCCCATCCACGAGCTGCGAGACGAACCGAACGGGCAACGGCGCGCGCGGCCGGTTGAGCATCTTGAGAAAGGGGACGGCCGCGATGAACAGGGCCAGCGGCGGCTCGATCAGCTCGAAGGCGACCGCGAGACCGATCCCCCCGAAATAGCCGACCGAGCGCACCCAATGGACCTCGACCGGTCCGACCTGGCTGGTGAGTCCGCGATCCTCGGGTTCCATGCGCTTCTCTCCCTCATCGCGTGCGACCGTCGCACGCGCCGCGCTGCCGGCGCCGCCCCGGGGCGCTCTCTGGTATCATGCGCGTGACAACGCGCGCGAGAGGCCCATGCTCGGTGTCCTGCGACGGCTCGCCCGCCGGGTGCTGGCTTTCCTGCGCCCGCGCCGCGCGCCCCAACCGGCGACCGGCGGCGCAATCCGCGTGCCGTCCGCGCCGCGGGTCTGGTCGCTGCCGGCCTGGCTGGTTGCTCTCCGCACGCGCCTCTTCACCAGCGCCGCGGCCTTCGGGACCGTCGCGTTCGGCGCTTTGACCTGGCTCGTCAGCGCGGGCCACACGGCCGCGCTCGACCTGGCGGTCGCCCAGGGCGTGCAGGCGGTCGAGAACCCGCTCGTCGGCGGGCTGATGACGGCGGTGAGCGAGCCGGGCTTCGCTCCACTCAACGTCGTCCTCGTGGTCGGCACGGCTGGCGCGCTGTGGGCGCTCGGCCACCCGCTGGCCGCCGGCCTCGCCGTGGCGGCCGGCGGGGCGGCGGTCCTGGCGATTCCGCTCAAGCTGCTCCTGGCCCGCCCACGCCCCGAAGCCGATGTCGTGCGAGTGGCGAGCAACCTGCCCGACTACAGCTTTCCCAGCGGCCATACGCTGTTCTACGTCGCCTTCTTCGGCTTTCTGGCCTACCTCGTCTATACGCGGCTGCGCCGCGGCCGACTGCGCACCGCCCTGCTCTGGCTGCTCGGCGCGCTCATCGTGTTGGTCGGCCCGTCGCGCGTGTACCTCGGGCACCACTGGCCCAGCGACGTGCTGGCCGCCTACACGCTCGGCCTGGCCTACCTCGTGCTGCTCGTCCGCCTGCACACCCGCCAGACGGTGGGGCGGCTCGCGCCCGCGGTCGGCGGGTAGCGCGCGCCTAGCGGGTCGGCGCGGGCAGCGCCCGGCGCGCGATCCCGTGGCGGGCCAGCCGCTCCCCCTCGATGCCGGCCACGGCCGCGAGCGCGCCCAGCCCCGTGATCGCCAGGTCGGCCAGCCCGAGGGGCGCCCCGCCGAGCACCGCGCGCAGGCCCGGCAGGAAGAGCGCGCTCAGCTGTAGCGCGGCCGACACCCCTAGCCCCGCGATCAGCCAGCGGTTGGGCGCGGGGCTGCCCAGCGTCGCGGGCCGGCGCCCCGTGCGCGCCAGCGGCGCGTGCAGCAGCTGCGCGCCGACCAGGCTGGCGAACGCCATCGTCTGGGCGGTCGCCCCCGGCCCGTGGCGGGCCAGGCCGATCCCGTAGACGGCGAGCGCCGCCAGCGCGAGCGCCGCCGATTCGCCCAGAATGCGGCGCAGCAGCGGTGGCGGCACGATCGCCTCGCCGGGGGGCCGCGGCGGCTGGAGCATGAGCGTGGGATCGCGCGGCTCGACCGCGAGCGCCAGCGCAGGGGCCAGATCGGTCACCAGGTTGAGCCACAAGAGCTGCAACGGGTTCAGCGGTGTGGGCAGGCCGATGGCCACGGCGGCGAGCACCGTCCACACCTCGGCGGCGTTCGTGGCGAGCAGGTAATGTACCACCCGCCGCACGTTCGCGCGCACGAGGCGCCCCTCTTCCACCGCGTCCACGATCCGGCTGAAGTCGTCGGTGGCTAGCACCACGTCGGCCAGCTCGCGGGCCAGCTCCGTGCCGCGCTCGCCCATCGCCACGCCCACGTCCGCGGCCCGCAGGGCGGGCGCGTCGTTCACGCCGTCGCCCGTCATCGCCACGATCTTCCCATTCGCCTGGAGGGCGCGCACCACTGCCAGCTTTAGCTCGGGGGGGACGCGCGCGTAGATGCTCACCTCGCGCACGAGCTGGCGCAGCGCCTCCGGCTCCACGTCGCGCAGATCGTCCGCCTCCAGCGTGTCCAGCGCGCCCCGGCGCGACAGCCCCAGCTCCCGAGCCACGGCCACCGCCGTCGGCGCCTGGTCGCCCGTAATCATGATCGTGCGGATGCCCGCGCGGTGCAGCGCGGCGATCGCGGCCGGCACGCGCGGGCGAATGGGGTCGACCAGCCCGATGAGCCCGTACAGCACGAACCCCGCGCGCAGGTCGTCCTCGGTGTACGCCGCGGGCAGCTCGCGCTCCGCGAGGGCCAGGATGCGCATCGCGCGGCTCGCCATCACGGCATTGCGGCGCTCCATCGCGGCGCGGCGCTCGTCCGTGAGCGGGACGATGGCCCCGCCGATGGCGATCCGGTCGCAGAGCGCGAGCACCTCCTCGGGTGAGCCCTTGACCAGCGCGATCAGGCGCCCGTCGCGCTCGTGGACGGTGAGCATGTGGCGACGATAATCGCCGCGATCGCGGCGGTCGAGCGTCGGACAGGCCGCGCGCAAGGCGGGTACGTCCAGGCCCGCCTTCACGGCCGCCACCAGCAGCGCGCCCTCGGTGGACGACCCCTCGAACGTCACGGCGCCATCCCGGATGCCGAGCGGCTCGGCATCGGAGCACAACGCGCCGATGCGCAGCGCCTCCTGCACGGCCGGCCACGCCGCCGGGGCGATCTCCTCGCCATCGAGCGTGAAGGCGCCGACGGCCGAGAGCGCGGAGCCGCCGATGCGCACGGTGTGCCCGTCGAGCGCCAGCTCGCGCGCCGCCATCCGGTTCTCGGTGAGCGTACCCGTCTTGTCGGCGCAGATGTGCGTGACCGAGCCGAGCGCCTCGGCGGCCGACAGCGTCCGGATGAGCGTGCCTTTGCGGCGCATGCGGCCGGAGCCGAAGGCCAGTACCGTGGTGGCGAGCGTGGGCAGGCCCTCGGGGAGCGCGGCGACGCCCAGGCCCACCGCGGTGGAGATCGCGGGCACCAGGCCGACCGCGCGCAGCAGCGACAACCCGAGCACGCCCGCGCAGATCGCGGTCGCGCCGAGCGCGATGCGCCGGCCGAGGGCGTCCAGGTCGCGCTCGAGCGGCGTCGGCGGCGCGACCTCGGTGAGCGCCAGCAGGCGCAGCTCGCCGTAGACGGTGCGGTCGCCCGTAGCCACCACGATCGCGCCCCCGTGGCCGCCGACGACGGTCGTGCCCCGGTAGACCACGTCCCGCCGATCGGCGAGGGCCGTGCGCTCGGCCGTGGCGGCGACCTGCTTTTCCACCGGGCGGGACTCGCCCGTGAGCGCCGACTCTTCGACCCGCAGTCGCTCGGCGCTGAACAGGCGCGCGTCGGCCGGCACGGGATCGCCCGGCCGGAGCAGCACGACGTCGCCGGGCACCAGCGCGGCCGCGTCGACCAGCATCTCCGCGCCGTCGCGCCGGACGCGGGCGTGGATCGCCGTCCCGCGCCGCAGGGCTTGGATGGCGCGGTGGCCGCTGCGCTCGGTGGCCGCGCCGATCGCCGCGTTCACGACGAGCACCCCCGCGATGAGTCCCGCTTCGAGCACCGCGCCGGTGGCCAGCGACAGGACGGTGCCTGCCCCCAGGAGCGCGCTCGGCGCATTGCAGAACTGGCCGAGGACGAGCCCCAGCAGGGACGGCTCCGCGGGCTCGGCCAGCCGGTTCGGGCCCCAGCGCGCCCGCCGCGCCTCGACCTCGGCGGCCGTCAGCCCCCGCGTCGGGTCGACGGCGAGCAGCCGCTCCACCGCGGCCGCCGACAGCGCGTGCCAGGCCGGCGTCGGGGCCTCGGAGGGGCTGGCCAGGGCTGCCGGCCCCTGTGCGGTCGGGGCGGCTGGCGCCTCGCCGGTAGCGGCCGGGGCGCCCAGGCGCGCGCGCAAGCGCGCCTCCATCTCGCCCAGCAGCGCCGGCAGCGCGCGGTCCGCCGGGGCGTACTCGACCAGGACGGTGCCCGTCACGGCGCTGGCGGTCGCCTGGCGGACGCCCGGCATGGCGGCGAGCGCCGCCACGACGATCGGCTCGCGCGCGGGCTGCCGGCGCAGCCCGTAGACGGCGAGGCGCACGCGGCCGGGGGTGGCGCTGCGCAGGACGATCTCGCCGACGACAGGAGTGGCGGGCGCTTGCGGGGCCAGACCCAGGGCGCGCGCGATGCGGCGGAGGACCTGAGCCGCGGACCAGCGCGCCGCGTCGAACAGCACCAGCACGTTGCCCGTGAGCGGGTTCGCCTGCACTGTACGCACGCCGCGGACCCGGGCCAGCGTCGTCTCGACCTCCCGTGCCCGGGCGGGGCTGCGCTGCAGACCGGCCACGGCGAGGCGGAGCCGGCCGGGCTCTGGCACGCTCACCACGCGCAGACCGGCATCCGCCGGCGGGGCAGGAGCGGCGGCGGCCATCACCGCGGCCTCCGAGCCGATGTCGCATCGGGAGACGAGCGAGGTCGAGCAATCGCGAATGAACACCGTATTATCAAACGCCTGCCCATGAAGGTCATGCCTCTTATTTGGATTTTGATTAGCGTACCAGCACTTTGATTAGCGTACCAGCACTCGGTAATCGATAGCGATGAGCCATCGATGCTCACGGCACGTGAACACGACGACTCGCACGTCTGCTACAGTTTGCGGGTATGCGTAGCAGTTGGGGCCGATCGACCTGCTACAGTGGCCATCCACATCGCAAGAATTGTGCCAGGTCATGCCGAGCAAGCAATAGGTAACTGAAGAGGACCCGAATGCTAGAGTGTACCGCGGACCGCGGCGTTAGTGCTATAACAAAACGGATGTCCCATTCCGAGCGGAAACTAGCGCTTGATGCGCTGCTAGCCGGCGCGGCGTGGGTATCTGCCGTATGGGTCCGGGGTTGAAACTGGAGGGTGCGAATGCTAGGTCTGGATGACGTGGCGGCCGGGGTCGGCGAGGCTGTTGGGGGTATTTGGGGACTCGGGCTCGTGGCGGTGGGCGCCGTGATCCTCGCCCCTCGCGCCAAACCGCTTGCCAAGCAGGCGATCAAAGGCTATCTTGCCGCGACCGAGCGGGCGCGGGAGATGATGGCCGAAACCGGCGAGCAGCTTCAGGACCTCTACGCGGAGGCCAAGCACGAGTACGAGTCGGAGCTGAGCCAGCCGCAGAACGCGGAGAAGATCGCGGTCGAGACCGGGGAGGGCGACTCCGAGAGCGAGGGGCGGCCGCGGCGGCGCGGGAGCGCCTCGGGGCTGGTCACGGCGTCCGGGCAGCCGGCGTAGCCGGCACGGACCCGCGTGCCGTGCGACGACGATCGGCGAGCCCAGCGACGGGCGCGACGCGCGGCGGGAAGCTCGGTGCGCGCCGGTCAGGCGCCACGGGCGCGGCCGCGCGCCCGCGGCGTCGCCACCCGCTGGTGCGGCTCGCGGGCACCGTGGCGCGCCTGCCGCGTTACCTCAACCTGGCCCAGGCCTTGATCCGCGATCCCGCGCTGCCCCGGCAGCGCAAGGTGGCGCTCGCGGCCGGGATGGGCTACACGTTCCTGCCCGTCGACCTGATCCCCGGCGTCATCCCGGTCCTCGGGCAGCTGGACGATCTCGGCGCGCTGCTGCTCGCGCTGCGGCACGCGCTGCGGGCCTGTCCGGCCGACGTGGCGACGGCGCACCTGGCCCGCGCGGGGCTGTCCGCTACCGCGCTGGACGCGGACCTGCGCACGGTGGCGGTGGCGGGCGTCTGGCTGGTGGGCGGCACGGCCTCGCTGGGCCGGCGGGTGCTAGCCATGCCCTTCCGCTGGCTGCGCGGCGCGGCGCCCGCGCCCGGCGCACGCTGAGCGCGGCGCGGAGCGCCGCTCGCGGGAGGGGGCGACTCGGACCGGGCGCGGCTGGCGCTCGCAACGGGAGGGAAGGAGCATGCTCGGCGGTGTGATCGGCCGACTAGCGAGTGGCGCGGTCTGGGGCCTGGGAGCGGCCGCCGCTTTGAGCCTCGCGGGCAGCGGGACCGCCGACCTGCGGCCGGTGGCCAAGCGCGTGCTCAAGGTCTGCGTGGTGGCGGCCGACCGCGTGCAGGAGATCGCGGCGGAGGCGCGAGAGAGCCTCGAAGACCTCTATGCCGAGGTGCGGTTTGAGCAGGAGCAAGCGGCTCGGAATAGCGTGGCGCCGGCCGACGCGCCCGCGCCGGACCAGCCCGTGCGGCTAGAGCTTGACGATCGAGAGAAGCGAGATGGAGCAGGCCAGCGCTCACGCGCACATCGTTAGTCACGTGCCCGGCCGGCTGCGGGTGCGCGTGCGGAAGGGGCAGCGGCACCCGCGTGTCCTCCACCGCATCGAGACCCAGCTTGCCGAGCAGCCGGGCGTCCGCGCCGTCGCCGTCAATGCGGGGACCGGCAGCGTCATGGTGCAATACAACCCGCGCGCGCTGTCGACCGAGTCGCTGCTCGACCTGCTTCACGACGTCGGCGTGGTGGCGCACAGCATCTTTAGCGACGAGGAGATCGATCTGTCCAGCGCGGACCAAACCGGCGCGGCTGGGCACAGCGAGACCGCGCAATCGATCATCGGGGCGCTAGACCGCCTGGACCGGCGCCTGTCTACGCTCACCGGCCAGAAGCTGGACCTGAAGGTGCTCTTCCCCCTCGGCCTCGGCGCGCTCGGGGTACGGCAGCTCGCGGTAGGCGGGTGGGGGCTCGCCGAGATTCCGGCCTTCGTGCTGCTGTGGTACGCTTTCGATTCCTTCTACAAGCTCCACCGGGCGCCGGCCGTGGAGCCGACGGCTAGCGGCTTCGCGCCGCCCGACAGCCCCGACGCCGCGGTCCCCGTGGCATCGCCGCATGACTGAGGCCGTGGCGGCCGGCCGGCTGATCCTCTACGTCGGCAAGGGCGGCGTCGGCAAGACCACCTTGGCCGCGGCCACGGCCGTCCGCGCGGCGGCGCTCGGGCACCGCACGCTCGTGGTCAGCACCGATCTCGCCCACAGCCTGGGGGACGTGCTGGCCAGCCCGCTTGGCGCCGAGCCGGAGCCGATCGCGGAGCGCCTCTACGCCCAAGAGATCAACGTCCTGGAGGAGGCGCGCCGCAGCTGGGGCCAGGTGCAGGGGCAGCTCGCCGATTTTCTGCGCCAGGCCGGCGTGCCCGACGTCCAGGCCGACGAGCTGGCGATCCTGCCGGGCCTCGAGGAGGTCGCCGCGCTGGCGCAGATCGGGCGGGCGAGTCGCAGCGGCCAGTTCGACTGCGTGGTGGTGGATGCCGCGCCCACGGGTGAGACGATCCGCCTGCTCAGCATGCCCGAGTCGCTGCAGTGGTATGCCGGGCGCATTCAGGAATGGGGCCGGCGGCTGCCGCGGATGGTCGGGCCGGTGCTGCGGCGGGCGCTGCCGGACCTGAACGTCGGCGCGGGACTGGGCCACCTGACCGAGCGCGTCAAGGAGCTGCGCGCGCTCCTCGGCGACCCGCGGCACAGCTCGTACCGCCTCGTCGTGACCCCCGACCGGATGGTGCTGAAAGAGGCGGAGCGCGCGGAAACCTACCTCAACCTCTTCGATTACCCGATCGACGCGGTAGTGCTGAACCGGGTGCTGCCGGCCCAGGAAGCCGCGCCTCCCTATCTGGCCGCGCTCCTGACCCGGCAGCAGGCGCTGATCGCGGAGATCGAGCAGGCGTTCGCGGCGCTGCCGATTCTCCACGCGCCGTTGCTTACCGAGGAGCCGGTCGGCCAGCCGGCGCTCGCGGCTCTCGCGCAAACGATTTTCGGGGCGCGCGATCCCACCGCCGTGATGCACGTCGGCCCCACCCAGCGCATCGAGCGCGAGGGCGACCAATACGTGCTCCGGATCGTGATGCCGCACGTCGAAACGCGGAAGCTCGCCCTGACCCGGCGCGGCGACGTGCTGTACGTCGACATCGGGAACTTTCGACGCGAGATCGCGCTGCCGCGGGTGCTGGCCATGCTGGAGCCGGGGGTAGCCCGGCTTCGCGCCGGGATGCTGGAGATCCCCTTCAAGACACCCGCCGACGAGCACCCGGCGCCAGCGGGGCGCGGCTGAGCCGCGGGGAGAGCATGGCGCTACTAGCCGGTCCCGAGGTCACGCTCACGCTCCAGATCGCGCTGGCCGGCGTCTTGGCCAGCATCATCGGCTGGCAACGCCATCACGTGGGGCGGCCGGCCGGCGTGCGCACCCACGCGCTGGTGGCGATGGCGGCCGCCATGTTTACCCTGGCTGGCATCTACGGCTTCGGGGGGCCGACGGGGACGCGGGACCCGACCCGCGTGGCGGCCCAGATCGTCTCGGGCATCGGCTTTATCGGCGCCGGGACCATCTTCCGTTCCGAGAACACCGTCTACGGGCTGACGACGGCCGCCACGCTCTGGTTCGCCGCGGCGCAGGGCGTGCTCGTCGGCGCGGGCCTGGAGGTCGTCGCCGCGCTGGCGAGCGGGCTCGCGCTCGTGGTGCTCGTGGTGGCCGGCGCGATCGAGCGTCGCGGCGAACGTCACGAGCCAGTGGATGCGCCGCATGGCTGATCGTCATTAACCTGCCGTCATGACATTGCTGGGGAGGGACCATCGCGGATGGAAGCCGAAGAGGCGGCAGACCACGTCCGGGAGGCCAGCGAAGCGAAGCCAGCGTTGGAACACCCTGTCGAGCGCTTTCGCACGCGGGCCGCGATCACCATCGCCGTGCTGGGCATGCTGCTCGCCATTGCGAGCCTCGGCGGCGACGACGCGCTCAAACAAACGCTAAATGCCAACGTCCGCGCGAGCGACACCTACGCCTTCTATCAGGCCAAGAACATCCGCCAGACGGCGGCGGCGCTGGCCGCCGACGAGCTGGACACGGCGCTCCGGCTGCACCCGGACGTGGCGGCGGCCGACGTAGGCGCCGCGGTGCAGCAGCAGATCGCGGACTACCAGGCGCAGATCGCGGAGTACGAGAGCGCCCCCGACCCCGAGGACCCGACCAACCCGCTGAAGGGCGAGGGGAAACAGCAGCTACTGGCCCAGGCCCGGGACTGGGAAGCGAAGCGGGACCGCGCCGACGCGCAGCACCACAACTTCGACTACTCGCGGGCGCTGTTCCAGATCGCCATCGTGCTGGGCTCGGTCGCCATTCTGGCCGTGTCCCGCCCCGTCCTGTGGCTGGCGCTGGCCCTGGGCGGGGGCGCGACGCTCCTGATGCTGAACGGGTTCTTCCTCTTGGTCGACCTGCCGGGCGCAGGCTAAGCCGCGGGCAGGCCCGCGGGCCTGCCCGCTCGGGCACGCCCTAGCTGGCCTGTACGATGCGGTTGCACAGCCGGCCGATCTGGGGCGACGAGACCTCGACCACGTCGCCCACCTTCAGGAACAGATCGGTGGCGCGCGTGCCGTCCGGGCCGGGCGGCGTCTTGTCCGCCGCGGTGCCGGCCGCCGTGCCGCCGGCGATCACGTCGCCCGGCACGAAGGTGAAGTCCTGCGACAGCAGCTCCAGCACCTCGCCGAAGGGCCAGATCATGTCGCGCGTGTTGTAGTGCTGGCGGACCTGCCCGTTGACGCGCGTCTCCACGTCCACGTTCTGCGGGTCCAGCTCGCCGACGACGATGCACGGCCCCATCGACGTCGAGCCGTCGAAGTTCTTGGGCCGGTTGTAGCTCATCGGCTTCGAGACCCACGGATCGTCGCGGATGCTCCAGTCGTGGAAGAGGGTGACGCCCCAGACGTACTCCCCGATGCGGCTCGCCGGGATGTCGCGGCCGCGCTTGCCGATGACGATTGCCGCCTCGCCCTCATAGTCGAAGTAGCGCGTGCGGCGCGGATAGGGCACGTCGTCGTCGGGGCCGGCCACCGTGTCGGGCACCTTCCAGAAGCCCCACTGGCCGCCCTCGCGCGCCGAGCGCGTGACCTCCTCCAGCGTGACGTTGCGGCCCAGCCGCCGCGCCTCCATGCCCATCAGGTGGTCGGCGTAGTTCCCGCCCATGCAGGCGATGCGGCGCCCCGGCCAGGGGGCGTGTAGCTTCACGCTGCCGGCCGCGTGGACGACCGGCCCGCCGTCGGGCGCCGCGCCCGCGCCGCCCGCGGCGTGCTCGATCGCCCGCCGCGCATCGTCGAGCGCGGCCTCGCCCGCCGCGATGAACGCTTCCAGCCGCGCGGGCACGCGGGCGTCGGCGGTTTGTGTGGCCGCGTTCTCGCCGCGCTCCCGTAGATAGCTAGCGAACGCGCGGTTAAGATCGACGATCGTGTCGCCCTCCCAGGCGCCCACCCGTTGCTCCGGACCAAAAACGACGATCTTCACGGTGCTCCTGCTCCCCAAGCGCGCTGTCGTTCCACGATATTCCGCTAGTGCTACCACGAGGCGCCGCGACGGCGCCTCAGATGGCCGGCTGTCGCTCGCGTAGCGCCGGGCAGGCGCCGGGCGCTACGGCAGATCCTCCATCGCCTCGGCCAGGGCCGCGCGGAAGGCGCGATCGATGAGCAGCGAGTCGCGGGCGCCGCGCAGCATCGCCTCGCGGGCCTCGGCGGTCGTGGCGTAGCGCTCGGCCACGACGTCGAGCATCGCCCCGTGCTCCACGTCGGCCTCGCTGTGGACAGTGCTGTTCTTCAGCCGCTCGACGGGGATGCCCAGCCCGCGAGCGATGTTCTGCGCCATGCGCATCGACAGCCCGCCGCCCTGCACGATGTCGCCGCTGTTGCGCCGCTCCATCACGCTCGACGCGGTGAATGCCTCCAGCCAGGGGCGCGTCATCGCCAGGTGGATCCACGCCCAGAAGCAGGCGACGACGCCGGGCACTAGCTCGGCGTTGTCGACCTCTTCGGGCGTCAGCCCGACGACCTCGCACTCGCGGTGGCCCAGCGCGATGTGATCGCTGCCGGCGCGCGGGTCGAAGTCCAGCTCGTCGCGCTCGTGCTCCCAGATCATGTGCTTCACGTCGAGCGGCGCCGCCGCCTGCACGTAGGCCCACACGTCGCGGCGGTGGCGCTGGTAGCGCGCCCGGTGCAGCACGTAGAGGCGCGCGCGGGGCAGCGTGATCGGCAGCGACAGCAAGTGCTGGAACTCGGGCGACGCGAACTGCTCGTTGGTCAGCCGGTTCAGCTCGGCAATCACGTCGGCCGCGGGACTGAGGACCATCAAGCGCTCTCCTTCTAACGAGGGGTTTGGGGAGTGTCCTCCCTTTCTGGTCTGCTCAGGTAGGCAGCAGCTCGCCGCCGACCGCCTGGCCGGGCGCCGCGAACAGCAGCGACTTGATGACGACCGGCACCACGTTCTGCGGCTCCAGCAGCGCGCCCACGTCGATGTAGTCGAACTCCTTGAGCTGCATGCCGTCGATCGAGATCACGTCGCTCGGCACGCCCAGGTCGTCCTTCAGGACGTGGCCGAGCGTCTTGCCGACGTCGCCGTCCACCAGCAGCACCAGCGGCCGCCCGTGCTCGATGGTGTGCGGGAGGCCCTGCACGATGCCCTCGGCGAGCGCCCGCAGCCGCGCGTACAGCGGGTCGCCGTGCCAGCGGAAGGCCAAGGCCAGCGCCGCGTGGCCGTCGTGCAGGTCGAAGCGCCGCAGCGCCCAGCGGATCGCCGCGGCCACGTCGTCGGTGCGCAGCGGCGCGGCCGGGTCGAGCGGCGGGAAGAGCACGGGCAGGTTGTGCAGCGGCAGCCGGGCGGGATCGGAGAGGAAGATCGTGTTGCCGCTGAGCTGCACCGAGAACTGCGAGGCGCCGATCACCGTCGCGCGGATGCGCTGCGCGGGCTCCAGCAGCGGCAAGGCGATGCGCCCGTCGGCCAGCGCGGCGCGAATCTCCGTCGCCAGCGCGGGCGCCAGGTCGCCGTAGTCGGTGTCCTCGCGGCCGTAGATGTACTCCGCCACGCCGCCCGAGAAGGTGATCGCCTCGGGCGGCACGTCGCGCGGCATCTCCGGCGTGACCAGGAGCGCGCGGGCGAGGTCGCTCGGCTGCTCGCGGATGACGCTCACGAGCGCGTCCACCATCGTCCGCGCCAGTCGCTCGCGCGCCGCGGGCGCCAGCGGCCGGCCGAGCGTCAGCTCCACGCCCGCCGCCTCGGCGATCTGCCGCGCCGGGCCCTCGATGCGCACCAGCCCGCCGTCCGGCCCGAACGCCACCAGCCGGCCGCCGACCGCGACGGCGGCAGTGTGGAGCACCTGGCCGTCGTGGACGAGCGCGAGCTTGCTCGTGCCGCCGCCCACGTCCACGTTCAGCACGTTCTGGCGCGTCTGCCGCGAGAGCAGCAGCGCCCCCGCGCCCTGGGCGGCAAGCAGCGCCTCCAGGTGGTGCCCGGCCGAGGCGCAGACGAACTTGCCCGTCTCGGCCGCGAACAGGTCGGCGATGGCGCGGGCGTTGCTGCGCTTGAGCGCCTCGCCGGTGAGGATCACGGCGCCCGCGTCGATCGCGCTCGGCTCCAGCCCGGCCGTCGCGTAGGCTTCCTTGAAGAACGCCTGGAGCCGCTCGGCGTCGATGGTGTTGTCGGGCCGGTACGGCGTCAGCAGGATCGGGGAGCACCACAGGATCTCGCGGTTCACCACCACGAAGCGGCTGGACATCTCCTCCTTCAGCCGCTGGAGGTGGACCCGCGCGAACATCAGGTGCGACGTGGAGGAGCCCACGTCCACGCCCACCGTCGTCAGCTCGACGTTGTCCACGTCCCAGATCGCCTTGCCGAGCGCCGCGAGCTGCTCGGGCGTCGGCGGCGGCTCGTCGTCGTGCGTGTGGTCGCCATGATGGTGATGGAAGAGCCCGTAGTAGGCCGCATCGGCCTCGTCGTGGCTGTGGTACGGCGTGTCGCTGGAGTGGGTGTGGCCGCTGTGCGAGCGCTCCATCGGTCGGGCTCTCCTCATGGCGCATAGTTGCCCCCGGGATCGGCCGGTTGGTTGGCAGCATCCCGAGGGAAGCGGGGAGCCGCCAGGGCGACGACCCGCCGAATGCCGTCCTCTCCCCCTTCGTCTTGGTTAGGGAGGAGGTCAGGGGATCGGTCCGCCCCGCTCAGCCGCGCCGCCGCCCGCCGCGCCCCGCCACGCGGCGACGGCTCTGGCCGAACTGGCCGATTATGGGGCCCGGCCGGGCGCCGGTCAAGGCGCGGCGCCGCTGTCGCAAGCGTCCGCGAGGCGGGCGCTCAGATGAGTTATGTATGTGATGCCATAATGATGTGTCGTATGCCACAATACCGTTCGTGGAACGCACCACGATCGTTGCCCCCGAAGAGTTGCTGGGGTTCTTGTCGCACTCCTCGACGACATTGATGATGGCGCCTATCTGGTCGAGGACTTGCTCCCAGCGGATTAGCGCCGGATCCGCCAGCTCTGCGACCGCCACGCCGATGCCGATATCGGCTTTGTCGATGCGGCTGTTCTCGCGATCGTCGAGCGGTTGAACGAGCCGAAGCTGGCAACGCTCGACCGTCGCCATTTCGGGATGCTGCGCCCGCGCCACGTCGACGCCTTGCGGCTCCTGCCGGAATAGCGGCTGGGGGCCAGCAGCCTGCCATCCACCCCGGATGCCCTGGCGGTGCTCCGCCAGCCATACGTGCGCGCCTTCGCGCTCAGCCGTCGCGCTGGCCTGGCCGGCGCTGGCGCGGCTCGGCTCCCTGCACGCGCTCCGGCCGCGCGAAGCCGAGGCCGAGCTGCTGACCGGCGAGCCGTAGAAAATCGCCTCGGCCCCCGTCAGCGCTCTGCTAGACTTCTCGCAGCGGGCCGGGCCACTGCCGACATGTCGTAGGGCAGGAGCCGCGACCCTGCCGCCCAGTGGCCGCCCCCGGTCGCCGATTGCGGGACGACGCGGAATCGCGCCACCATCGTTGCGTCTGACATTCGTGCCGCGCTGCTCGTCACAACATGCTCAGGTTGGAACATGAACACATCGAATCGTTTCCCGCGGCGCCGACGCCACTGGCAGCTTGCGGCCGCCGGCGGGCTGCTACTGCTCGCGACCGCCTGCGCCGCTCTTGTCCCAGAGCCCGCGCCGCTGACGGCGCTCCCGGCGCCACCGCCCGCGGCGGCCCCGGCGGCGCCGCCCGCTGCGCGCGACGCCGCCACCCCCCAGGTCGAGGAGCCGGGGGCGCCGGCGAGCGAGCGCGAGGCGGCGCCGGCGGCCGCGAGCGATGCCCCGCCCGCCGCGGACGAAGCCACCGCCGTCGCCCCGGCGTCGTGCGACGGGACGCCCGCGCCGCTCGCGAGCCTGAGCCCTGACGAGCGGCGGCGGCTGTTCCGCGAGCCGCTGCCCCCGGCGGCCGTGTGGGACCCGCCCGGCCCGAAGCGGGTGGGCCTCCAGGCGGGCCACTGGCTGGTCGAGCAGGTGCCGCCCGAGCTGCACGGCCTGCAAGCCGGCACCAGCTTTGGTGGCAGGCAGGAGTGGGAGGTGAACCTCGATCTGGCCCTGCGCACGCAGGCGCTGCTGGAAGCGGCGGGCGTGCAGGTCGACGTCCTGCCCGCGACGGTGCCCGAGCACTACCAGGCGCACGCCTTCGTGGCGATCCACGCCGACGGGGACACGTCGGGCCGCGTGCGCGGCTTCAAGGTCGCCCGCCCGGGCTTTAGCTCCGTGCCGGCCGCCGACGACCAGCTGGTAGACGACCTGAACGCGGCCTACGGGGCGGCGACCGGCCTGCCGCGCGACGACGAGCACATCTCCCTGCGCATGCGCTACTACTACGCCTTCAACTCGCGGCGCTACTGCCACGCCGTCGCTCCCGGCGTCCCGCAGGCCATTATCGAGACGGGCTTCCTCACCAACGCCGCCGACCGCGGCATCCTGCTGGGCACCCCCGACGCCGCCGCGCGGGGCCTGGCCGACGGCATCCTGCGCTACCTCCACGACACCCCGAGCCCGTGAGCCGCTGCCCGGTGGCCCGCCCCGCGGGGCGGCTCCACTTCAGGGCTAGCCTCCCCCTCGCGATCCCTGGCGCCCGCCGCGCCTTGCCGCGGGGGGCGCCCCTTGCTATACTCGCGCCCGTGCGCGGGCGCCCCACCGCCGCGCGTCCCGCCGGAGGACGCCATGCGACCACGCCAGAGCCTCGCCCTCCTCGCCGTCGCGCTGAGTCTCGCGCTGGCCTGTGCCACGCCGCGCGCCCAGCCGGCGCCCACCCGCAGCCCGGCCAACACCGCGCCCGCGGCGAGCGGCGCGGACGCCGCGGCGCCCCCCGACGCGCCAGCGCCCCGCCACCTGACCATCGGCATCAGCTCCGCCGACTCCTCGGCTGTCCTGTGGACCGCGCGCGACGCGGGGCTCTTCGCGCGCTACGGCCTCGACGTCGACGTGCCGTATCTGAGCGGCGTGAAGGCCGTGCAGTCGCTCGTGGCGCACCAGACCGAGTACGGGCTCATCTCGGGCCGCACGACCAGCGATGCGTATCTCGCCGGCGCGGACGTCGTGCTGCTGGCCGGCCTCTCGACGACCATCGCCTTCCAGATCTTCGGGACGCCGGGCCTGGCTCAGCCCGCCGACCTGCGCGGCCAGACCATCGGCATCACCCAGTTCGGCGCCTCCACGGACTTCGCCGCGCGCCAGAGCCTGCGCCGCTTCGGCATGGAGGCCGACCGCGACTACAGCCTCTTCCAGACCGGCGGCACGCCCGAGAGCCTGGCGGCGCTGCAGAGCGGCGGCGTGCAGGCGGCGGTGCTCTCCTCGCCCTCGACCATCACCGCGCGCCGTGCCGGACTGCCGATGGTGCTCGACGTGGGCGAGCTGGGGATCCCGTACGTCGGCGGCGCCCTGGCCGTGAACCGCGACTTCCTGGCGCAGGAGCCGGACGTCAGCCGGCGCGTGCTGAAGGCCATCGTCGAGAGCATTCACTACGCGAAGACCAACCCCGCGCCCACCAAGGAGATCATCGGTCGCTACCTGCAGACGAGCGACGACGACGTGCTCCAGGAGACCTACGATCTCCAGATCCAACGCAATCTCCAGCGCACGCCGACGGTGTCCCTGGAAGGCATCCAGACGGTGCTGGACACCGTCGCGGACGAGAATCCGCGCGCCCGCGAGCTGGCGCCGGCCACGCTGGTGGACCCCACGCTGCTCCAAGAGCTAGAGGCGAGCGGCTTCATCAAGCAGCTCTGGGGCGATTGAGCGCGGGCGCGTCGGGAGAAGCATGCGACTGGAGATCCGGCACTATCCGGTTGAGCGCGTCGTCCCCGGCCCCGCGACCCGCCTCGCCGGGCGCACGCTGGAAGTCGACCTGGCGGGGCTCCGCGACGACCTGGCCGCCGATCCGCGCGTGGCGGGCCTGACGGTCGACCTCGTGGCCCCCGGCGACTCGGTGCGCCTCGCCCGCGTCTTCGACCAGATCGAGCCGCGCGTCAAGCTCGCCGGCCCGGCGGGCGACTTCCCCGGCATCCTGAGCCCCGTGCGGCGCGCCGGCGCCGGCCGCGCCAACGCCTTGAAAGGCGTCGCGGTCACCGTGTGCAACCCGGACGACCCGAGCCTGCACAGCGCCCTCGACCTCGGCGGCGCGGGCGCCCGCTGGTCCGAGTATGCCAATCTGCACCACGTCGTGCTCAGCGCGGCCGCGCCGCCCGGTATCTCGGCCGCCGAGCACCAGCGCGGCCTGCTCGAAGCCGGCCTCAAGGCGGCGGTGGCCCTGGCCCGGACGACGATCGAGCGCGAGGCGGCCGCGGTCGAGGTCTTCGATCTGCCGCCGCTGCTGGCGCCCGCGCCGACCGACCTGCCGCGGATCGGCTACGTGTACCAGATCCGCTCCCAGCAGCGCCCTACCCTGGACGACGAGCCGATCCTCTACGGGAGCAACGTGCGCCATCTGCTGCCGACGCTGCTGCACCCGAACGAGGTGCTCGACGGGGCGCTGACGACCGGCTACCACCTGTTCCAGACGGAGACCTACGCGATCCAGAACCACCCGGTCATCACGGCGCTCGCCCGCCGGCACGGCACCGAGCTATGGGTCAGCGGCGTCATCGCCATCATCACCACGCCCGCGCCCGAGGACCGCGCGCGCAACGTCGCGATGGCGGTCGGCCTGGCCGCCGACGTGCTGGGGCTCGACGGCGTGCTGCTCACCAAGACGGCGGGCGGCATGCCCGAGACCGATCTGATGCTGGTCGCCGAGGGCTGCGAGCAGGCGGGCGTGAAGACCGCCCTGATCGTCTGGGAGCGACTGACCAACGGCCGCAGCGAGAGCCCGCTGACGGTGTTCTCGCCGCTGGCCGACGCCATCGTCAGCACGGGCGACCGCGACGCCTGGATCACCCTGCCACCGGTGGCGCGGGTCATCGGCTCGCCCGACCCGGCCGACGCCGGCACGCTGCGTCTGCGGCTATACGAGGTCCACGGCGGCATCAGCCAGCTCGGCGCCGGCCACTTCACGGCGGTCGATACCTGACCGTATGGCAATGCCATAGTCAAAACTCTCCGTAGCACCTCTCCTCTGGCGCAGATCTTGCAGACAGCCCACGTCTATGCGCCCGGGAGAATCCCGAAGCACCGGGTCCGCCGGAAGGCAGCTGCACTCCTGAGAAGTAGCCTCGCCGGCGGAATCGCGGGCCACTAACGTCCTGCCCTCTGCGAAGAAGGGAGGGGCCCCATGACTTCTCGGCTGCTGCATCCCATCACCGTTGTCGTCCTGATTATGCTCGCAGTTCCGGCGGCCGTGCAGGCGACGAGCGCCGCCGGCGGGAGCGAGCGGGCGGGTCGCGTCCTCGCCCAGCTCACCCCTTCCCCCACGCCGACGACCTCGCCGGTGCCGACCGGGACGGCCAGCCCCACCACCATCGCCACGCCCAGTGCGACCGCGACGCCTCAGGCCACGGCGACGACGCAGGCTACCGCGACGCCTCCGGCTACCGTCGCTCTGACCGAGACACCTACCCTCACCGCCGTGCTCACGGCCACGCCGACCGTCGCACTCACCCCGACCGCCACGTCCACGGTTACTAGCCTGACGGTGCCGCAGGCGATTGCCATGGTCCAGCCGAGCGGCCAGACCGGGGCGCCCTGCGCCACCGTGATCGGTCAGTCCTGCACCGTGTCCGGGCAGGTCACGGGCACCGGCTCGGTCACGGGCAGTATGAACTGGGGCGTCTCGGCCCAGATCCCCGCCGGCGTAGCAGTTGGCACCACGCCCGTGGCAGTCTTCGCCACGACCAGCGGCCTGGAGGGCTTCGCCTGCGGTCCCGTCGTGGCGAACGCGACCAGCGTGCTGTGTACCGGGACGACGAACGGTAACGCGCTGCAGAGCTCGAACGTCACGGTTGTGTTCGGCGCTGGCGTGTGGGTTACCGGCACGGTCAGCGGCCCGGGCGCCCAGACGCCGACGGCTACCCCCACGCCGCCGCCCGCCAGCTTGTCGGTCCAGCAAGCGCTGGCGCTCGTGCCGCCCAGCGGCCAATTCGGCGTGCCTTGCGCGGGGCAGCCCACCCAGATCTGTACCGTCAGCGGCCAGGTCGTCGGCAGTGGCCTGGCCCTCGGCAACATGCAGTGGACCCTGGTCGCGGCCGTGCCCGGCGGGGTCGCGGCGGGGACCGTGCCGATCGCGGTTTTCAGCACCACGAATGGGCTGCAAGGGTTCCCCTGCACCCCGACCGGGGCCGGGGCGGGGAGCGTGACCTGCCAGGGAACCCTCTTCGGCCTGGCCCTGCAGACCTCCACCGCCACGGTGATCTTCAGCCAGGGGGTCGCGGTGACCGGTATCGTCATCGGCCCCGGGCCGGCCCCGCCGCCCAGCGCGCCGAACGTGCTGCCCCCCGCCCCGCCCCTCGGCTACCTACCGGCGCCCCCGCCGCCGGTGGCCTATGCGCCGCCGCCACCGTCCGTGCCGTACCTGATACCCCCCTCGTTCGGGCCGCGCCTGTACGTGGCCAACTACAACGGAAACAGCCTGGCCGTGATCGATCCGGGGACGTATTCGCTGCTGGGCATGGTGCCGACGGCGGTCGGTCCGCTGGGAGTGAGCGTCAGCCCCGACGCCTCCCGCGCCTACGTGACCAACTACGGCAGCAACAGCGTCACGGTCCTGGACACCGACAGCGACACGGTGGCCGCGGATATTCCGGTCGGCCTTGGGCCCTTCAGCGTGGGGCTGACGCCCGACGGAGCCCGAGCCTTCGTCGCGAACTACGGCGACAACACGGTGTCGGTGGTGGACACTAACGCCAACGCGGTCGTGGGAACGATCGGGGTCGGCGCGGGACCGGTGGCGGTCGCCGTGAACCCGGTCAACCCCTTCGCCTACGTGGTGAACCATGACGACAACACCATCGCCGTCGTCGACGTCTTCAACAACGCGGTCGTGGCGGTGATTCCCGTGGGAGCCGGTCCGACGGACGCCAAGGTGAGCCCGGACGGTAGCCGGCTCTACGTCGCCAACCACGACGACAACACCGTGGCCGTGATCGACACCGGCAGCAACGCGGTGGTATCGGTCATCCCGGTCGGCCTGCACCCCGTGGATCTGGCGGTGACCCCGGATGGGAGCCGAGTGTTCGTCGCCAACCACGACGACAACACCGTGGCCGTGATCGACACGGCGGCGTTGGCCGTCGAGGCAGTTATCCCGGTCGGCGCCGGCCCCATGGATACCACGGTGAGCCCGGACGGCACGCAGGTCTACGTGACCAACCACGACGACAACACCGTGGCGGTCATCGACCCGTTTGCCGACGCGGTCGCCGCCGTGGTCCCCGTGGGGGAGGGCCCGGCGGGCGCGGCCGTGAAGCCGTAAGGAAGAGGCAAGGCAAGGGGCCAGTCTCGGGCACCGCTTCCGAGCGGGGGCGTTCGACCAGGCCAAGCTGCGCCGGGAGCTAGTCGCGCGCCAGGCGGAGAGCGCAGGCGACAGTCGGCGTGCCGAGCGGCTACGAACGGTGGTAGCATCCTGCCGTCAGCAGGGGCAGCGCCGGCCCACCTTCCTGGGGACCGCCGGTAAAGAGGTTCTGATGGGCGAAGGGTTTCGCGTCGTACACTACGTCAACCAGTTCTTCGCGGGCCTCGGCGGCGAGGAGCGGGCCGGCGTGGGACCGGCCGTGCGCCCCGGGCCGGTGGGACCGGGCCGGCGGTTGCGACAGCTTCTGGCGCCGGAGGGCGCCATCGTCGCCACGGCCTACTGCGGCGACAATTACTTCGCCGACCAGCCCGAGCAGGCCATCGCCGCGCTGCTGGCGAAGATTCGCCCCTACCGGCCGGACCTCGCCATCCTGGGGCCAGCCTTCAACTCCGGCCGCTACGGCGTGGCCTGCGGCCAGCTCGGCGCCGCCCTGACGCGCGAGCTGGGCATTCCCGCGATCAGCGGCATGCACGCCGAGAACCCCGGCGTGGCCCTCGCCCGCGCCGACGTGCTGATCGTAGAGACGGCCGCCGACGCGCGGACGATGGACGCCGCGCTGACGCGCATGGCGGCGCTCGCGCGCGCCGCGCACCGTGGTGGGCTGCCTGGCCCTGCCGAGGGCGGCTACTTCCCGCGCGGCCTGCGCCTGAACGTGCGGGTGGACCGGACCGCGGCCGAGCGGGCGCTCGACCTGCTGCTCCACAAGCTGCGCGGCGAGCCGTTCCAGACGGAGCTAACGCCGCCCGGGCGCGAGCGCGTGGCGCCGGCCCCGCCGGTGCGCTCGCTCGCGGAGGCCACCGTGGCGCTCGTCACCGACGGCGGCCTGGTCGCGCGGGGCAACCCCGAGCGGCTCGCGCCCGCGCTCGCCGAGCGCTTCACCGTCGTGGACGTGGACGGGCTGGAGCGGCTGGACCCCGCCACGCAGGAAGTGACCCACCGCGGCTACGACACGGCGCTGGTGAACGCGGACCCGAACCGGCTGGTGCCGCTCGACGCGGCGCGTGAGCTGGAGCGCGAGGGCCGCGTGGGCCGCCTGCTGCCCCGCATCTACACCACTGCCGGCTGTAGCGCGCCGGTCGCCAACGCGCGGCGTATCGGCCAGGAGATCGCCGACCAGCTGCGCGAGCAGGGCGTGGAGGCGGCGATCGTGACCTCGACCTGAGGCACCAGCACGCGCTGCGGCGCAGCGCTGGCCCAGGAGCTGGAGCGGGCGGGCATCCCCACCGTCCAGATCGCCGCGCTGACACTGGTCGCCGAGTCGACCGGTGCCAACCGCATCGTGCCCGGCATCAGCGTGCTGCACCCGGTCGGCAACCCCGCGCTCGACTCCGCCGAGGAGCGCGCCTTGCGGCGCGCGCTCCTCGACCGCGCGCTGGACGCGCTCAGCCGGCCGGTGGCGGGCGTCACGGCGGAGTGACGTCGCCCCGGGCTGGCGGGCGGGCCAGTACGCCGGCCCCCAGGGCGGCTGATTCGCCAAGCGCGCCGGCGGGCATCGCCCGGCTACGGCAGGCCGCTCTCTACCGCGCGCTCTGGCGGTCGGCGCAGGCCCGCCGTGAGCAGGCTCCCCAGCAGGGCGATCAAAACGAATGCCGTCAGCGCGGCCGCATCGTCCCAGCTAGCGATCGCCAGCGCGCCGAATGGCGGCAGGATATAGACGATGCAGATGGTGGAGATTGCCGTGCCCACCAGCGCCGGCCGCAGCCCCCCATACGCGGCGCTGGCCAGCACCGCGACGAGGAAGAGAATGGCCCAGCCGGGGCCTCCCAGCGGAGCGACGCAGATCGCTACAAAGAAGGCGATCATGGTCGCGGCTACCGCCGCCCCGTAGTGACGCACCTTGGCGCGCCGCGGCCGGTAGCCGAGCAGATAGACGCTGAACATGGCCCCGAGGCAGAGCGCCCCGGTAAGCATGATCAGGCCGTTCATCCCCCACCGACCGACGTATGGAGCCGCCAGCGCGCCGCCGAGCAGGTGTCCCACCGAGAGCAACACGGAATAGATTCCCATGACGGCGCCCCGATCACACTTCTGCGCCTCCGCGATCTCCGCGAGATAGGCCAGGGCGGCCGGGGTAAAGCCACTCCCAACCAGCACGCCGCCCAGCACCAGGCACGCCAGCAGGGCGTCCGACAGCGGCCACTGTGGCGGCTCAGGCCGGTTCCACTGCCCGAGGAGCACGCTGGTCAGGCCGAGCGCGCTGACGCTCCAGAGCAGCGTCGCCTGGCGCCCGATGCGGGGCATGACGAATCCCCAGCCGAGCGCGCCGAGGGTGAACACCGCGCCCACGAGCAAGACCGCGCCGCCGATGACGGCGGGACTGAGCCCGCCCATCAGCCGCTGCTCCGGCTGCGGGGCTCCCGCGGCGAGGAAGGGCCCCGTCGCGAACCAGGCCCCCAGCACCGCATTGGCCGCCAGCCAGGCCGGGGCAAATCGCAGGATCGGGCGCGTCAGCAGCCGGCGTGCGATGCCGGGCGCTCCGGCCGGTGGTCTCCCTCGCGTCTGGTGGTCCCGGACCGCGAGCAACAGCGCCAGCGACGCGGCGTAGATGAGAGCGACGAGCGTAAAGGCCGCGGTGCCCACCCGCTCGTACAGCGTGCCGCCCAGCACCGCCCCCATCGCGAGGCCCAGCACGGTTGCCGCTTCGTAGCAGCCCATGACGCGCCCGCGCAGGCGGTCGGAGCCCGCCGTCACGGCCGACAGATAGCTCAGCGTCGCGGGCACCGCGCTCGCGGTGGACAAGCCTTCGAGCACTCGGACGGCGACCAGCACCGGGATGACGGCCGTCAGGCCGATGAGCTGGACCGCGATGCCGCCGAGAATCGGCCCGAGGAGCATGAACGACTTGCGGCCCCAGCGATCCGAGAGGCTGCCGAATAGCGGCGCCCCGACAAGCTCCGCGGCGTAGAACGTGACGGCGACCAGCGAGGCCAGCCCCACCGTGACCGTGGGGTCGCTGCGACTCTTGAGGCCCAGGGACACCGCGATGATGAGCCCGGCGCTATACGAGGCGCAGCGCAGGGCGAAGGTTCCGCTCAGCGCGAAGAGCAGCGAGCGAGCATCGGCCGTCGCGCTGGCAGCCTCCCCGGCAGCTCCAGCACTGGCGCGTCTGGCCCACCCGAACGAGCGCGCCATCCAGGTCTCTCCCCCTGTAACCATGTGCAGGCAGCCGCCTAATCGTTCAGCAATGCCCCAGCCGTACCGACGCTGGCTGGGGCATTGCTATCGCGTGTTCCGAGTATACGTCAAGAACGGAAATGAGCCAGATTATCGGGCTTAGAAGCCGACGCGCTCGGCCACCGCGCGCGCCCGCGCCAGCTCGGGCTGCAGCTCCGGCCGCGCCGCCAGCTCGGCGAACGCCCCCTCGGCGAAGTCGAGCCGCAGCGACTGGTCCAGGCAGCGCACGTCGTCCTGGTCTAGCTCGCCCAGGTCCACCCACTCCTGCAAGTAGCCCTCGAAGCCGGACGGCATCCCGTCGATGGGGAACGGCATCTCCTCGCACATCTCGGGCGTGCGGCAGGAGAGCGGGATGGTGCGCTCGTCGGGGTCATAGGACAGCAGCCGCCGCCGCCGCTCCAGGTTCACCAGGTAGCCGTGGTTGTCGGGCATGATCCGCATGAACCAGTACGCGCGGATCATCCCCTTGACGAACGCCCGCACCCAGTCCGGGCGCTCCTCGATCAGCGACTCGGTGGCGACGATGATGCGGTCCGGCCGGCCCCGCGGGTAGCGCGCGCTTAGGTCGATCAGCTTCCGGTAGCCCTCCGCGAGCAGCTCCTGGCCCTCGCTGATCGGGATAAACGCGGCGTCCACCTGGCCGGCGCGCAGCGCGGCCGTGCCGTCCGACACGCCGCGCACGAAGCGCACGTCGTGCCGCGGGTCGAGGCCGTACTCCTTGAGCCAGTAGGCCAGCGCGTAGTAGCGAATGCTGCCGAAGTCCTTCAGCCCGACCAGGCGCCCCCGCAGGCCGGCCAGGTCGGGAATCTCCGGCTTGCCCATCACCCAGTTCGACTGCTGGTTGCGCCAGCCCGCGATGATGCGGAGCGTGGCCCCCCGGCGGTTCAGGTACACCACCGTGGACGGCTTCACGTCCATGGCGATGGTCGCCCCCTTCTCCTTCATCGACTGCGCCAGCGCGATCTTCTCCGCGTTGAAGGGAGCCATGCCGCCCGGCAGCAGCTCGTAGGCGGGATTGCCGTAGTCGTCGAGCAGCCCCTCGTCGACGAAGTAGTTCATCTCGTGGGCGACCATCGGCGGCAGCACGTGGAGCACGTGGTAGCAGGCCGGGCCCATGCGGACCTTGTCGATCATGCTCGTGGTCCTCTCGACGGCGCGCGGCATCAGGGGCCAGCTGGTGGGGTCTATGCTACACTCGGGGTCCGGGGGCGTCAAGCCAGGGAGGCGCAGATGCCACGACGCGTAGGGCTCGCGAGCTGTCTGCTGGTGGCGCTGACCGTCGCGTGCCAGGCGGCCGCGCCCGCGCCGTCGCGCTCGGACGCCGCCCCTCCGCCGGCCGCGGCTCCCTCCGCCGGTGCGCCGGCGGCCACCTCGCCCGCCCAGCCGCCGGCCAGCCTGCAGAAGATCAACGTGGCCATCCTCTCGACCAACGAGCTGCAGACGATCCCCTGGGTCGCCAAGGACTCCGGCATCTTCGCTCGGCACGGCTTCGACGCCGAGGTCTCGGTCGTGGCCGGCAGCCCGCGCGTCACGCAGTCGCTCATCGCCGGCGACTTCGACTACGCCATCGCCGGCGTGTCGTCGCTCATCCGCGCCCGCATCCAGGGCGCCGACCCGATGATCCTGGCCACCAGCTCGAACACGCTCGGCAGCTTCAACGTCCTGGTCGCCCCCGACTCCGGCATCCACACGCTCCAGGACTTGCGGGGCCAGACGGTGGGCGTGACCCAGCTCGGCTCCGACGCGGACGTCTTCCTGCACCTGGCCCTGGAGTGCGCCGGCCTGTCGGCCAACGACGTGACGATCGTGCAGCACGGGGGCAGCCCGCAGGGCGTCGCGGCCGTCGCCTCGGGGGGCCTCCAGGCGGCCGTGGTGGGCGGCCCCTCGGTCCTCGTCGCGCTGCGCACCGGCCTGGTCTCCATCGCCGCCGCCCGCGACATGCACATCCTGAGCCTCAGCGGGACGATCGCCGCGACCCGCCGCCACATCGAGCGCGACCGCGCCGAGGTAGTGCGCTTCATGCGCGCCTACGTGGAGGCGATCCACTTCTTCAAGACCCAGCGCGCGGCGACGATCCAGATGCTCCAGGCCCACAACGCCGACCTGCCCGCGGACGAGGCGAGCTACATCTACGACGAGGTCGTGGACGTGTTCCAGCCGCTGCCCATGCCGAGCGACGAGGCCCTGGAAGCGGTCATCGCGCGCGAGACCGAGCCCGGCATGCCGCGGCTGACGCCTGACGACGTGGCGGACCGCAGCGTCCTGCGCGACATCGAGCGCAGCGGCTTCGTGCAGGACCTGTACAAGTAGGCGCCTGGCGCACCGTGCGGCGCGCCCAGGGCGCGGAGCGCCGCACGCGCGGCCGCATCTCGATCCTTCAGGCGAGCGCGGGCGCCATCAGCTCGTCGAACACCGTGTTGCTGAAATCAAGGATGCGGTCGCGGTCTGGCGTGCGCCAGACGCACGGCGGGTCCTCGCCGCGCTGCACCGCCTCGATGCCGTCGCGGATCATCTGCCGCAGCATGATCACGCCGCGGTCGGACGCGCCGAGGCGCTCCTGGCCGCGGTCGTAGATCTCGTCCTGGCTGACGATCGCCTGGAGGTCTTGCAGGCGGTGGACGTGGAGCTGGTCGGTGATGTCGAACGTGCAGCCGGGGGGCAGCTCCGGCGCGCGCCCGTCCACGAACGGCGTGAACACCGCGCTGAAGATGAGGGTGTGCGTGTCGTCCACCGGCGTGCGGAAAATGGCCGAGTGGCGCGGCCACTTGAACTTGCCGCCCGGCCAGGGCTGCGGCAGGCGGTTGATGGTCGGCATGATGATGTGCGCCGAGCGCCGGAAGTTGCTGCGCTCGGCGACGCAGAGGATGCCGTACTCGTCCTCGCTCCAGATGACGTGGGGGATCTCGTGGCCCCAGATGTCGCTGCGCTCGCCGCCGGTGCCCGCGTGCAGGATGCCCGTGTGCGTGGTATCGGGCGAGTTCTCCAGCACCTGGAAGTAGTTGCAGGGCCACAGCCCGAAGTTCTCGCAGGCCCGCACACCGTCGTCGCGCGCCACCACGTCCAGCTTCGGCAGGATCGGCGGCTCGCCGGGGCCCATATAGGCCCAGATGAACCCGCCCAGCTCGCGCACCCGGTAGGCCAAGTGCTTCACACGGTCCTTGAAGCTGCTGTCGGGCGGCTCGGCCGGCTGGGCCAGGCAGTTGCCCGCCACGTCGAACAGCCAGCCGTGGTAGCAGCACTCGATGCCCTCACGGCGCACGCGGCCGTACTCGAACGACGCGCCGCGGTGGGGGCAGCGCAGGCCGATCAGGCCGAGGCTCCCGCTCGCGTCGCGGAACAGCACCAGGTCCTCGCCCAGGATGCGGACGGGCGTCGGCCGGCCCGTGAACGTGCCAAGCTGCTCGCCGTACGACGCGACCGTGCCCCAGCGGCGCTTGTACTCGACCGGCTCGTCGCACTGCCAGAGCGTCTTGATCCCGTCCCAGCGCTCCGAGATGGCGATCGGGTGCCAGTAGCGCCGCAGCCACTCGCCCGCCGGCGTCCCCGGCCCCACGCGCGTCAGCAGCGCGTTCTCTTCCGCCGTCAGCATGGCCGTGCTCCTCTCGGCACGCGCGCCCCGCCGCGCGCGGCTACTGCGCGCGCTGCCAGTAGCTCGTGTCGACGTACTTCTCGGGCGGCGGCAGCGGCGCGCTCAACTCGCCCACCTCGCCCAGCAGATCGATGACCGCCTGGATGCCGTTCGGTCGGACGGCGCAGCGCTCGGGGAAGACGCGCTCCTGGGTGACCATCAGGTCGTAGGTCAGCGCCGTGTACTTCTCCTCCTGCTTCGTGCGCTCCATGAGGAGGGCGATCGCCGCGTCCCGGTTCGCCGGGTCGTAGAGCCACGCGCTCGCCCGCCCGCAGGCGCGCAGGAAGCGCACTACCTCGTCGGCGTGCGCCCGCGCCCAGTCGCGCCGCACCATGACGGAGTTGAACGAGTAGTCCGGCACCGCCTCGGTGGAGACCGCTACCCGCCGGAAGCCCTCGTCCATGGCGCGGAAGTCGTCCGGCTGGAGCATCGCCGCGGCGGCCACGGCGCCCGTCTTCATCGCCGCGTAGCGCTGGGAGGTGCCGCCGGCGGGGATCAGGTCCACCTCGTCCGGTTGCAGGCCGTGCGCCAGGAGCGTGCGGAGGAGGATCAGGGTCGCGCCGGACTTGAGGTCCGAGACGGCGACCTTCTGGCCCCGCAGGTCCTCCGCGCGCTGGATGGACGGCTGCGCCATGACGGAGTAAACCGGCCGCGCGATCTCCTCGCCGACGACGGCGATGTCGGCGCCCTTCTCGTCGGCGATGATGGCGCTGTCGGGGCTGTGGTTCGAGATGTCGAGCGAGCCGCCGGCCAGCGCCTGGGTGGCGCCGACCGAGGCGCCGGTGAGCACGATGTCGAGGGTCAGGCCCTCCTGGGCGTAGAAGCCTTTGTCGATGCCCACGTAGTCGACCCAGTAGACGCCCAGGGGGCTCGTGGTGCCAAAGTTGAGCGTGACGGGCGCGGGCGGTGCGGTGGGGGCTGGCGCGGCCGCCCCACCCACACTGGACGGCGCGGCGGGGGGCGGAGCCGCGGGGGCCGCCGGCGCGGCCGGCCCGCACGCCGCGAGGATGGCAGCCAGAGCGGCGCCCATTACGGCGCGCCGAAGAGTGTGAGTGTGCACGCGGACCTACCCCCTGCTGATGCGCTGTCTCAGGCTGGGCGGCGCTATTTCAGGACGACCTCGCGCTCCGGGAACGAATAGGTGGTGGAGGCGGCGACGCCGGTGAAGCCGTAGCCCAGGTGGCGCTCGACGGGCAGCTCGATCCAGGGCGAGTTCTTCGCCGGATCGCGGACGACGCCGAGCGGGTCCTCGCCGCGCTCGACGCGCTCGATCTGCTCGAGCAGCGTGCGGCGATAGAGCGCCACGCCGCGGTCGCTCTCGCCGAGATTCTCGGCGGTGTGGTCGGTGATCTCGCCCTGCGTAATCATGACCATCATGTCCTGGGCGTTCAGGACCTCGGGCATGAACTTCCCGTCGGGCGTTTGCCAGGGATTGTCCCAGACCGGCACATCCGCCCGCGGCGCCTTGCCCGCTTCGCGCTTGCGGCAGTTCAGCCAGAAGTGGAGCGTGTTGGTATCGTCGACGGGCACGCGGATCTGATACTGCACCCAGTCGGCGTGATAGGGCACGACGGCGGTGCCCGGAAAGAGCTGGGGATGGCCGATGCGCCACTCCTCGGACTCTTCCGTATCGCCTTCCCACAGGCGCTTCTTGATGATGCCGTACTCGAACACCTCGTAGGCCACCTTCTGATGGTGCCGCACGGCGACCGGCGGCAGCCCCAGCCTGGCCCGCGCGTAGTTCGTGTACTTCATGTGCAGGTACTCGACGTGGAGCGGGTCCAGCGTGTTCTCGGCCACCTGGAGCCAGTTGCAGGGGATGCGGCTGATACCCACGTCCTGCTCCCAATCGTCGCCCACCAGGTGCTCGTAGCGCGGCAGCAGCGGCGCCGGCGCCGCGCCCAGGTACGCCCACACCAGCCCGCCCATCTCCTGCACCGGATAGGCAGGAATCTTGATCCGCTGCCGCAGGGTGCTGGTGGCCGGCTCGGCCGGTGTCTCGAGACACTGGCCCTGCTTGTCGAACTTCCAGCCGTGATAGGCGCAGCGCAGGCCCACGCCGTCGATCATGCCGCAGGCGAGGGAGGTGCCGCGGTGCGGGCAGCGCTCGGCGACGAGGCCGAGGGCGCCATCCTCGGAGCGGAACAGCGCGAGGCGCTCGCCGAGCAGCTTGACGGCTTTGACGGGCTCGTCGCGTAGCTCGGCCACGGCGGCGACGGGGTGCCAGAAGCAGCGCATGTAGCGGCCCATCGGCGTGCCCGGCCCGACGAGCGTGAGGCGGTCCTGGCGCCGTTTGCGGTGGGCGGCATGATCCGTTGTCGTCATCGCCTGACCTCCGGGCCAGCTATTAGAGCCCGGGACGATAGATGAGCCTGTCGTCGGCTGTCAAGGCGAGACTCTCCCCCGGCCCCCCTCCCGGAAGGGCCGGGGGAGAGGGACGACGGGGCGCCGGTCCCCCCACGGCGAGGGACGGGGCGCCGGCGGGTCCCGATGCTGGGGGGAGCAGGAGAGGCGAGGACCGAAGAATGAGCCGGCCGCCTTGACGCCACGGCGCCCGCGCGCCCATAGTAGCGACCGGGCGCAGGCCCCTGGCCCGCCGCGAGCGAGACTCAGCGGGAGCCGGCTGGCGCTGGGCCGGTCGCCGCGACGTCTATCTCCATCGCTGGGCAGGAATGCACTTGTCGTCGCGCTTGACACGCCTTGTCGCGCTGGTCGCCTGCCTCGTCGTGCTGGCGGCCTGTGGCCCGGCGGCATCCGCCCCAGCGGCCCAGCCCCGCCCAGACACCGCTGGCAGCGCGAGCCCAGCGGTTGCCGCTCCGGGGCCCGACTCATCGCCGGCTAGCAACAGCGGTCCCGGCAGCGTTGGCGGCAGCGCCGCGGCGGGCGGGCTTGCCGCGAGCGCCGGGGCATCGACGGCGCCAGGGGAGCCAGCCGTCCCAATTCACCTGACCGCCGCCTACAGCGCCGTCAGCGGGGCGATGGCGCCCGCCTGGTTCGCGGCCGACGGCGGCTACTTCGCGCAGCAAGGGCTCGACGTCGATCTACGGTACGTCGCAACGGCTACCACGCTCACGCCGGCCCTGCTCGCGGGTGAGATCCAGGTCGCGCTCGTCGGCGGCGGCGAGGTCGTGCAGGCTACCCTCGCCGGCGGCGATCTCGTGCTCGTCGGCAGCCTGGTGCCGGTGCTCGTCTTCTCCATCTACGGCGACCCGGCGCTGGCGACCCTGGACGACCTCGGGGGCAAGCGCCTGGCCGTCACGCGCTTCGGCACCGCCACCGAGTTCGCCGCTCGTGAGGCGCTGCGCGGCGTGAATCTGGAGCCGGGGCGCGACGTGGCGCTCGTTCAGGCCGGCGGCGTGCCCGAAGCGTTGGCGGCGCTGCAGGCGGGCGGCGTCGAGGCCGCGGTGCTGTCGCCGCCCACCACGCTGCGCGCCCGGCAGGCCGGCCTGCGCGAGCTGCTCGACCTGGCCGCCGCGGGCGTGCCCTACCTGCAGACCGCCGTCGCCACCAGCCAGCGCCAGGTGGCCGACAACCCGGAGGCGCTGCGCCGCTTCCTGGCCGCGCTCGCCGACGGCGTCGCCCGCGCCCAGAGCGACCGCGCCTTCGCCACCGCGACGATCGCGGCGTACACGGGCAACCCCGGCGCCGACGTGGTCGACGAGACCTACGCCGCCTTCGTGCCCCGCTTCCCGCGGCTGCCGTACGTCCCCGCCGATGCCGTGCAGGCCGCGCTGAACGAGCTGGCCAGCCGCGACGAGCGCGCGCACACGGCCGACCCGTCGCAGTTTTACACCAACCGCCTCGTCGCGGAGCTGGAGGGCCGCCCATGACGCTGATCCTGAACAACGACGAGATCGCCAGCGTGCTGACCATGCCCGACTGCCTGGAGCGCCTGGAGGAGACGTACCGCGACCTGGGCGAGCACCGCGCGGGCAACCGCCTGCGCAGCGACCTGAGCGGCCCTGGCGCGCAGCCGAACGAGCGCTACATCTTCAAGACGATGGACGGGCTGGTACCGCGCTACGGCGTGGCGGCGCTGCGCCTGAACTCCGACGTGATCCGCTGGCAGGCCGGTCCCGCGGGCATCCGCAAGGACAAGCAGCCGCTGGCACCCGGCGGCACCTGGGTGGGCCTCGTGCTGCTGTTCAGCACGGCCACGGGCGAGCCGCTGGCGATCATGCCCGACGGCGTCATCCAGCGGCTGCGCGTCGGCGCGACGAACGGCATCGCCGCCCGCTACCTGGCGCCGCCCAACGCGGGCGTCTACGCGCTGCTCGGCGCGGGCTGGCAGGCGGGCGCCCAGGCACGGGCGATGGCCCAGGCGCGGCCGCTGCGCGAGATCCGCATCTATGCCCCCACGCGCGCCAACCGCGAGCGGCTGGCCGCCGAGCTGACCGACGAGCTGAAGATCGAGGTGCGCCCGGTGGACGACCCGCGGACGGCCGTGCGCGGGGCCGACATCGTGGGGATGGCCACGAACAGCGTCACCCCCGTCGTGGAGACGGATTGGCTGGAGCCCCACGCGCACGTCACCTGCGTGAAGGAGCTGGAGCTGGGCGAGGGCCTGCTGGAGCGATGCGACCTGGTGGTGGTTCACACGCGCCAGGGCCGCCCCGCCAACATCCTGATCGAGCACGGCGAGGAGCCGATCGTCGAGCACGACCCGCAACAGCTTCTCGCCGGCGACCTGCAAGCGGCGCGTGCCGCGCGCCACCACGACCAGGTGGACCTCAGCCGCCAGCCGGACCTGGGCGAGCTGGTGACGGGCCAGGTGACGCTGCCGCCGCCGGGGGGCATGACCTGCTTCGTGAACACCATCGGCCTGGGCGTGCAGTTCGCCGCCATCGGCGCGCTGGCGCTCGACCGCGCCCGCGAGCGGGGCCTCGGCCGCGAGATCCCGACCGACTGGCTGCTCGAGACCGTCCACCCCTAGAGAGGATTCACTATGCCACCGTCCGCCCCTGGCTCCCAGCCGGCGCCCGCCGTGGAGCGCGGGCGCCGCGTGGCCGGGGGTGCCTGCCGCGTCCCGCTTCGTCTATATTGACTGGGCCACACTGGACGCCACCACCGAGCGCCGTCGGCCGGCGTGTACCAACGGAGGGAAGCGCACCATGACCGCGACGACGAACGGCGAGACCCAGCACACCGGCGCGAAGGTTACCCTGGACGATTTCGTGCACGTCGGCCCCGGCACGCTGGCGGGGCGCTTCCTGCGGCGCTTCTGGCACCCCGTCTACCTGGCGCGCGAGCTGCCCGCCGGCTGGGCGAAGCCCGTCCGCATCCTGGGCGAGGACTTCACCCTCTACCGCGGCGAGAGCGGTACCCCCCACGCCGTTGCCTTCCGCTGCGCGCACCGGGGGACGCAGCTCTCGACCGGCTGGGTGGAGGGCGACTGCGTGCGCTGCTTCTACCACGGCTGGAAGTACGACGCCTCCGGCCAGTGCGTCGAGATGCCCGCCGAAGACCCGAGCTTTCCGCCGAAGGTGAAGATCCGCAGCTACCCGACCGAGGAGTACGTCGGGCTGATCTTCGTCTACCTGGGCGAGGGCGAGCCGCCGCCCCTGCCGCGCTACCCCGAGCTGGAGGGCGAGGGGCTGCTCACCAACAGCAGCTACCTGCGCGAGTGCAATTACTACAACCAGCTCGAGAGCAACATGGACGAGCTGCACGTCGCGTTCGTCCACCGCGAGTCGGTGTTCAGCGACGTCGGCTTGAACGTGGACATCCCCGAGGTGAGCGGCGAGGAGACGGACTACGGCGTCGTGAAGTACGGCAAGCGGAGCAACGGCATCGTCCGCGTGTCGCACTTCTTCATGCCGAACATCCTCTACATCAGCAGCTCGCCCGAGGACGAGGCGAGCGGCTGGTCGGAGCACATCGCCTGGCGCGTGCCGGTCGACGACTACTCGCACCGCAGCTTCCAGGCGAACCTGGTCCACGTCACGGGCGAGGCCGCGCGGCGCTACCAGGAGACGCAGCGGCAGCGCCGCGAGCAGCTCGCCGGCCTGCCGTCGGCGAACGAGGTGGCCGCGGCGGTGCTGCGCGGCGAGCTGCACACCGACGACCTGCGCGACCGGCCTGACGTGGTGGGCATCCAGGACAACGTGGCGCAGTGTGGCCAGGGCGTCATTGCCGACCGCGTACACGAGCGCCTGGGGCGCTCCGACGTGCTGCTGATCATGTTCCGCAAGATCTGGGAGCGGGAGCTACAAGCCCTCGCCGACGGCCGCCCGCTCAAGGAGTGGCGCCGCACGGAGCGGCTGGCGGTCACCAGCGGCGTCTGATACCGAATCCGGAGATAGGGTTCGCCTACTCCCTCTCCCCCTGGGAGAGGGTCGGGGTGAGGGCACGCCCCGCTACGCGAACCGCCCCGCCGGATCGGGTATGACCTTCGGCCAATCCGCCTCGCACCGCGCTGGCATGACCGTTGGCGTCGGGCTATAGCGGTTGCCGCTTGGGTGAGTGGCGGCCGGCGCCGGGGCGGCGGCAGTGGCACTGGCCGGATGCCGCGCCACAGGCCGCGGGCGGGCGGGACACCCGCCGCGCCGTCACCCTAGCGGCTCGCGCGCTCGGCAGGCGTGCTAGCCGCGGCCAGCTGGCCGCGGCACGCCGACCATCCCGCCACAGGCTTGCCGCATCATGTAGGTCTGCGGCGTAGCCCCGTACGCGGGATCGCGTATCTCCACCTGGAAGCCGTACTGCGGGAAGAAGTCGCGCGCCGGCCGATTGCCCGCGTCGCCGTCCCAGTTGGGGACGACGTGGTCGTTCCAGGCGGTATGCGCGTGGCTGGGATTCTCGCCCATGGCGTCGAATTGCTCGAGCCCCGAGATGCCCACGAAGCCCACGACGGTATTCGCCGCTACTCGCCCGGTCAGTACGTCCGGGTCGACGTGGGTGAACGCGACGGAGTTGCCGTCGTCGAGCTCCCCGATGAGGGTGTACTGGGTGCCGCCTAGCGGCGACATCACGCTCGTCACCCGCCACTTGCCGGCGACGGGCATCGCCAGCGGCATGCGATGGCTGTTCGCGCACGGCTGCGTGGCGCTGCGCGGGTACCAGTCCGTCGCGTAGATGCCTTCTGGGCTATTCGGCCAATGGCCCGTGAAGGCGAAGCCTTTCAGCACCTGGGTAATGGCCACCGGGTCGCCGAGCTTGTAGCTGATCGGCAGCGCCGTGGCCGACGGCGCCACCGTGGGCGTCGGCGGCGGGGACGGCGAGGCGACGGGGGTTGCCGTCAGGCTGGGCGGGGCGGTTGGGGACGGCAGGGGCGTGGGCACGGTGGTGGGCGGTGGGGGCTGCGTCGGTGTCGGCAGCACGGCGGTGGGCGACACTAGCGTCTTTGTCGCCGGGACCGCGGGCACGCCGAAGGCCGGCACCGCCGCGAACGCGGCCGGCGCCAGGGTCGCGGTGTGCGGCGGCGGGAGGGCAATGGCCGCTCGGGTGGCGGCGCTCGCAGCCCCGCTCGTGCCCGTCGGCACGGGCGAGAGAGCCGTCGGGGGGAGCGGGCCCCAAGCGACGGTGCCGCTCTCGGCTCGTCCCACCAGTGGCGGCGAGGTGGATGCGGGCGCCGCGCGCGTGGCGGCGGCGCTCGCGGCTCGCCCCTCCAGCGGCGGTGAGGTGGGCGTGGCCCGGCTCACCGTGGGGCTGGGCTGGAGGGGCGACAAGGCAACAGCGTACCGCGGCTCGCTCGGCAGGCTCGTCGCGGCCGCCGGGACGATCGCGGGGGCCGCCGGAGTCGCCACCTGGCTGTTCCGCTCGGGCGACCACACGGCGTCCGTCAGGCTGCGCAGCAGCCGCGGCCGCTCGTCCGGCGAGGTGTCGGCCTGGACCAGGAGGGTGCCCCCGAGCAGGAGCAGCAGCACGACCGCCAGGCCCGCCAGACCCAGGACCCGGTAACGCGGGGGGATCTCGGGGTAGGACGCGCGGCTGGTTACGGTATAGTGGCGCACGCGCGGCTCGTCCAAACGACGAGTCGCACGCCGGCCTTCGTCCGCGGTCATTACCACAGCCCCCGAGGCGCTCGCGCCTCCCCGCATCCTACAACTTGACGTATGGCCGGGGCTAGTAGGCTGGCAGGCTTGACGTGAAAATTGCTGGCCGTGGCCGACACTCTTCACGTCGCCAGCAATGGGCGCTAGCGGGGGCCTGTGGCCGACGCGGACCTTCTATCGCGCGTCGCTACTCGCTCACGTACTCGCTCGCCTCCACCCCCAGCGTGCGGGCCAGGGCGGCCACCTCGGCCCAGACCGCATCGGTGATTTGCACGCCGCGGGCGAGCTGCTCGCGGCGAAGCCGGAAGGCGCGCTCGCCGGGGATCAGGACCTCGCGGGCGCCGGGCGCCAGCCGCGACGTCTTGAGGCGCGCGAAGTAGGCGCCCACCTCGCGCTTGAAGGCGGTGGGGTCGGTGTAGGCGGCGGGGTCGATCACGACGGCAAAGACGCCCCAGGGCAGGCGGCCGCTGGGGTGGGGCACGGTGCCGGCGCCCGCGCCGGTGAGTAGACCGCCGAGGACCTCGACCACCAGGCCCAGGCCGTAGCCCTTGGCGCCGCCGAACGGCGCCAGCGCGCCGGCCAGCGCGGCGGCAGGGTCCGTCGTCGGCCGGCCGGCGGCGTCCACAGCCAGCCCCGGAGCGATCGGCTCGCCCCGCGCCAGCGCTTCCCGCAAGGCGCCGAGCGAGATCGCGCTGGCCGCCATGTCCAGCAGGAACGGCTCGCCCGCGCTCGGGATCGCGACGGCCAGGGGATTCGTGCCGATCTGCCGGTCCACGCCGCCGTAGGGGTGCATGCCGGCGTTGCCGCGCGTCACCAGCAGGCCGATCAGGTCCGCGCGCGCGGCTAGCTCGACGTAGTAGCCGGCCGCCCCGATGTGGCCGCAGTCGTACAGCGCCACGCTGGCCGTGCCCATCCGCCGCGCCCGCGCCATCGCCTCGCGCATCGCCGCCACGGTGGCGTATGGCCCGAGCGCGTGGTCGCCGTCCATGAGCACCGCCGCCGGACGCTCCTGGGCAAGGCGCGGCCGCGCGCCGACCCGCAGCACGCCCTGGCGCACGAGGCGGATGGCGTCGGCCACGCGCAGCAGCCCGTGCGACGTGTAGCCGCGCAGGTCCGCCTCGCAGATGGCGTCCGCGAAGGCGTCGGCCTCGGCGTCGGCGCCGCCCAGCGCGCGCACGATGGCGCGCACGTAGCGCCGCTCGGCGTCCGCGGCCACGAGCATCGCGCCTCCCCCGCTACCAGAGGCCGCCATCGCCCACGAGGACGTAGAGGATCGGCCCGATGCCCCAGACGAGGCCGACCACACCCCAGACCAGCTTCTTGGTCGTGGAGAGGTCGGCGCGGCCGGCCAGGTTGATCCACAGGAGGATGACGGCCAGCGGGTGCAGAATCAGGGAGATGAGCACTTCCAAGAGCAGCTTCATGACGCTCCCTATTGCCGCCGGGCCGCGGCACGACCAGGCGGCACGGCGGGTACAGCGGGCCAGCATCCATGCTGGCTCGCCTGGGCTTCCCCCGATAATCTACCACCGGGAGCGCCCGTTGCAGCGGGGGGAGCGCGGTGCTATCGTTAGCCACCGCCGCGCCTGAGGACGCGTCGTGCGGGCCGCTGGCGGCGCGAGGGCCGCCCGGGGGACGGGAAGGGAGCGGGAGATGCAAGCCACGATTCGCTACCTGGCCATCGTCAGCCAGCAACCAGAGCGGCTCGCCGACTTCTACGTGCGCTACATGGGGCTCCGCGAGCTGACGCGCTCGCCCTCGGGCGAGATCTCCCTCACCGACGACCTGTACAACCTCAGCATCCTGCCGTACCGCGACGGCGGCGACGCGCCGGGCCTGCACCACCCCGGCATCGCCATCGACGACCTCGACGAGCTGAAAGATCGCCTGCGGCGCTTCGCGCCCGACGTGGCACTGGAGCCGGAGCCGGGCGGGCCGCACTACGGCGACTTCCGCCTGCGCGACCCCAACGGCTACGCCGTCTGCGTCTCCACGAGCAGCTTCGGGCTGCCGCCCGCCGCGCCCCGGCGCCCGGCCATCCGCCACGTCGCCCTCTGCCAGCCCAACGGCGACGCCGTGGCCGACTTCTACGAGCAGGTGCTCGGCCTGGAGAAGCGCAACCCCAGCCGCTGGAGCTGGAACTTCCGCGCCTTGGGCGACGGCTTCACGGCGTTCACGATCCTCGCCAGCGCGGAGGAGATGCGCGCCAACGGCCGCGAGGCGGGCATCGACCACTTCAAGCCCGGCCTGAACCACTTCGGCATCGAGGCTGCCAGCCCGATCGAGGACCGCCTGGTGGGCCTACCGCCCGAGGCGCGCATCGCCAAGCGCCCCGACCGCGCCGAGTACTACCGCGTGTGGGACGTGGACGGCAACCACTTCGACCTGCGCGGCGGCACGGGCTGGCAGGAGGAGGGTGCCGGGCCGCGCATCGTGAACGCCGTGTGGGACGAGCGCGCCGCCGCGGCCACCCTCGGCCGCCCGAGCCGCGAGTAGTCACGCGCTAGGACTGGCCGCCGTCGTCGCGCCGCGCGGAGGGAGCCATGCACCGTGTCACTCTGATCGGCAACCTGGCTAGCGCGCTGCTCCTCGGCGGAGTCGCCTGCGCCCCCGCCGGCCCCGCGCCCGCGGCCGTCCCGCCCGCGGCGGCCGCCGCGCCCGCGCCCAGCGACGCCGTGCAGCCGCTCGTGGACGCCGCGCGCCAGGAGGGCGAGCTGCTGCTCGTCTGGGGCGAGAACACGATGAGCGGCAGCGAGGGCGCCCAGCGCCTGGCCGCGGCGTTCAACGCGCGCTACGGCCTGAGCCTGAGCGTCCAGTTCACCCCCGGCCCCCCAATGCCCGAGGTGGCAACGCGGCTCATCCAGGAGTACAAGGCGCAGCGGCGGGCCTCGACCGACGTCTTCGTCGGTCCCGAGAGCGCCATCCGCGCGCTGGAGGAGGGCGACACGCTGGAGCCCGTCGACTGGATGAGCTGGGCGCCGCACATCCAGGACCCGCGCCTCATCGCGCCCGGCAACGTCGCGGTGGAGCTGATCTCCAGCACGATCGGCATCACCTACAACTCGGCGAAGCTCACGGGCGCGGCCGTGCCGACGAGCCTCCAGGACTTGCTGAAGCCCGAGTACAAGGGGCGCATCGCCTCCACGGTGTACGCCGCCATCTTCCCCGAGCTGGCCAGCCCCGAGCTGTGGGGCGAGCAACGGGTGCGCGACTACCTCAGGCGTCTGGCCGACCAGGTGGCGGGCCTGATCCGCTGCGGGGAGAACGAGCGGGTCCTGAGCGGCGAGTTCGACCTCTACGCGCTCGACTGCGGCAGCTACCAGGCCGACCTCGAGCGGATGAAGGGCCTGCCGCTGGCGCAGGCCGTGCCCACCGACGCGGCGCTGCTCTTCCATTGGTACGTCGGCGTGCCGAAGAACGCGGCGCACCCGAACGCCGCCAAACTGTTCATCGACTGGCTCCTCAGCCGCGAGGGCCAGGATATCGTCTGGGAGACCCAGGCCGCGGACCACCATCTCGTGCCCGGCTCGAAGGTGGCGCCCCGGATCGCGCAGCTTCAGGCCCAGGGCGTCAAGTTCACGGAGTTGAACCTGCAGTTCGCGGAGCGGGCCAACGCGGAGGAGCAAGATCGGCTCCGCACGGAGTTTCAGGCGATCCTACGGAAGCAGTAGGGGAAGGACGCCATGGCGAAGAACGGGTTCCGGGTGTTCGACAGCGACATGCACCTGATGGAGCCGCCCGACCTCTGGGAGCGCTACATCGCGCCGGAGTTTCGGGCGCTGGCGCCGCGGGGGCACACCTCCGAGAACGTGCGCGACCTGGGCATTAGCTTCCCCGACGGCGAGCCCGGCGGCCGGCGGGTCGCCGGCACGCCGCACCGCGGTCGGAACTACGAGCGCAACCAGGCGATCTACCGCGACCACTCGCGGCGCGGCTGGACGCCTGACGTCCAGCTCGAAGCAATGGACGTGGAAGGCATCGACGTGGCGGTGCTGTTCCCCTCCCGCGGACTCAGCGTGCTCACTTACCCGGACCGGGAGCCTCGCTTCGCCGCTGCCATCGCTCGGGCCTACAACGACTGGCTGTTCGACTTCTGCCAGGCCAATCCTACGCGGCTGCTCGGCGCCGGCATGCTGTCGGTCTACGACGTCGCGGATGCCGTGCAGGAGACGCGCCGCGTGGTCGAGGAGCTAGGCTTTCGGGCGGTCTTCGTGCGGTCGAACGTCGTCAACGGCAAGGCCTGGCACGACCCCTACTATGAGCCGCTGTGGGACACGCTGGAGGAGCTGGCGGTGCCCGTCGGCTTCCACGAGGCCACGGGTTCGCGTGCGCGCCAGAGCGGCGAACAGTACGAGCCGAACTTCGGGCTGCGCCGGGTGTACGCCCAGCCATTCGAGCAGATGCTCGGGCTGGGCAGCTTCATCGGCGGCGGTATCCTGGAGCGTCATCCCACGCTCAAGGTGGCCTTCCTGGAGGCCAACTGTGCCTGGGTGCCGTGGCTGCTCTGGCGGTTCGACGAGAGCTACGAGCGCGAGGGCGACGTCTTCATGCCGGACCTCAAGATGGCGCCGAGCGAGTACTTCAAGCGCCAGTGCTACGTCTCCATCGAGCCGGACGAGACGCCCGCGCGCCACATGATCGAGGAGTTCGGCGCCGACCAGATCGTCTTCTCCACCGACTACCCGCACGGCGACTCGCGCTATCCCCACGCCGTGGACAGCTTCCTGCAGCTGCCCATCTCGGATGAGGACAAACGCAAGATCCTGTGGGACAACTGCGCGCGCTTCTACGCCGTCGCCGACGTGCCGCAGACGGTGGGGATGGGGGACAGGGGATAGGAGGAAGGCATGGCCACGCAGACGACTACCCAGAACGCGCTGGAGCGGTTCGTTAGCAAGACGCGGGAGCTGTTCGCCCGTGAGCCGGACCTCGACAAACGCTGGACGGCGCTCACGCCGATCCTCGCCGAGCTGCTGGCGGACCCCGAGGTCGTGGAAGCGTCGAAGAGCTGGCCCGACTGTGTCCCGGCGGACGGGCGGGCGGAGAACCTGCTGTTCTACGAGGACCCCGACTTCGGCTTCGCGATCAACGGGCTGGTGAAAGGCCGGGCGCGGCAAGGGGCGCGAGCGCGCATCCACGACCACGCGCACATCTACACGCTGTACGGCGTGCTCGACGGCCACGAGCGCATCGAGCGCTACGAGCGGGTGGACGACCGCTCCCGCCCGAACTACGCGGAGATTCGGCAAACGGCGGACCTGCACGTCGGCCCGGGCGAGATCGACCTCGTCCGGCCGTACGAGATCCACACCGAGGTGACCGTGGGGGAGCGGACCGTGGCAGTGATCATCCGCAGCCAGAAGGGCGGCGAGTTCAACCAGGGCCGCTACGACCCCGAGACGAACGAGTACTACGAGAGCCTGGGGCCTCGCCAGACGCCGGCCGAGATGCTGCCCAGCCAGCGGCTCTAGGCAGATGCTCGCCATGAGGTGGTCGGGTTGACTTCGTCAACCCCACAATCCAATCGGGGCCACCCGCTCGTGTAGGGGATAGTGATGGCTACGCTTCGCGGCCGGCGCCTGCTCCCGATCTGCCTGCTTCTGCTCGCGGCCTGCGCCCCACGGCCGGCGGCGGGGCCGAGCGCGCCACCGGCGCCCGCGTCGCCGGCCGGCAGCCAGCCGGTCGCGAGCGCGCCCGCGCCCGCGCCGGCGGCCCCGGCGCCCGTGGCCCAGAAGACCCGGGTCGTCGCCGGCTACATCCCCACGGCGGGCTCGGCGCCGTACTTCATCGGGCTGGAGCGCGGCTACTTCGAGGCCGAGGGCATCGACCTGGAGTCGGAGAACGTCTCGGTCACGACCGAGGCGCTAGCCCAGGCGGCGGCCGGCAACCTGCAAGTCGCCAACATCACGGTCGGCGTGGCCGCGCTCAACGTCTTCGCCAGCGGGATCGACGTGAAGATGGTGGCGGGCACGTTCGGCACGCCGCCCTCCGGCCCGCACGCCTTCCCGCTGCTCGTGCGGAAGGCGCTCTACGACAGCGGCGCGGTGCGCGACGCGAGCGACCTGCGCGGCCGCAAGGTCGCGCTGAACGGGACCGGCGTCTACAGCGAGTACGGCCTCAACGAGGCGCTGCGCACCGGCGGGCTGACGGTGGCCGACGTGGACGTGCAGATCATGGGGTTCCCCGACATGCCGGTGGCGCTCAGCAACGGCGCCGTCGACGCCATCTATCCGACGGAGCCGTTCGGCACGCAGGCGATCGAGCTGGGCGTCGCCACCCCGCTGGTGACGGACTACCTGCACGGCGTGCAGGGCGGCGTCATCGTGGCGGGCGACGCCTTCTTGAAGGACCGGCCCGCGCTCGAAGCGTTCCTGCGCGCCTACATTCGCTCGCTGCGCGACGCCGTGCGCGAGGGCTACAACTCGCCGACGATCACCGCTATCATCGAGAAGTACACCCACGTGCCGGCCGCCGTTCTCCAGAAGGCGCTGCCCCAGTACAACGACCCGGAGCTGCGCGTAAACGTGCCCTCGCTGATGGACCAGCAGCAGTTCTACCTGGAGCGCGGCTATCTGCGCTTCGCCGAGCCGCTCGACCTCAACCTGTTCGTGGACGACGGGCCGCGCGCCGCCGCGCTCCAGGCCCTCGCCGCGCGCTGACGCCGGACGGCGGGGACGAGCGGTATGGCCAGCGGCGACGTCCACTTCTACGGCCACTCGACGCTCGTGGTCGAGACGGCCGGCGCGCGGCTGATCACCGACCCCGTCCTGCGCGACCGGCTGGCCCACTTGCGCCGCGTCCCCGGCCCGCCGGCGGCCGCCATCGGCGCCGTGGACGCGGTCCTCATCTCGCACGTCCACCAGGACCACCTCGACTTTCCGTCGCTCGCGCTGCTCGGCAAGCGCACGCGCCTGATCGTGCCGGTGGGCGCCGGGGCGCTGCTCGCGCGGCGGGGCTACCGCGAGGTCGAGGAGCTGCGGGCGGGCGAGACGACGCGGGTAGGCGCTGCCCGCGTGCTCGCCACGCCGGCCCGGCACGACGGCTTTCGGCCGCCGTTCGGCCCGCGCGCCGAGTGCCTGGGCTACGTGGTCGAGGGCGAGGAGCGCCTCTACTTCGCCGGGGACACCGACCTCTTCCCAGAGATGGCCAGCCTCGGCCGCATCGACGTCGCGCTGCTGCCGGTCTGGGGCTGGGGCCCTACGCTCGGCCCCGGCCACCTCGACCCGCGCCGCGCGGCCCTCGCCGCGGCGCTGATCGGCCCGGCAGTGGCCGTGCCGATCCACTGGGGCACGCTGGCCCCACGGCTGATCCACCGCTGGGCACGCGGCTTTCTGACCCGCCCGCCGCTCGACTTCGCGGCGGCGGCCCGCCAGCTCGCGCCGGCCGTGGACGTGCGCATCGTGCGGCCCAGCGGCTTCCTGCACGCCGCGGCGAGGCTCCCCGGTCCATGAAGCTGGTCGTTCGCGCGCTGGTGACCGGGGCGATCGAGGTCGGCGCGCTCCTCGTCATGGCGGCCGTCCTGCCCGGGGTGAGCCTCACCCGCTGGGACACTGCGATCCTGGTGATCGTGGCGATCGCCGCGCTGAACGCGCTGGTGCGGCCGCTGATCGTGCTGCTCGCGGTCAACCTGCCACTGCTGCTGTTCGGCGCGCTCACGCTCTCGCTGAACGTGATCATCGTCGTGCTGGCGAGCGCGCTGGTGCCCGGCTTCGAGCTGCACACCCCCTGGGCGGGACTGCTCGTCGCGCTGGGGCTGTCGCTCGCGAACACCGTGTTCACGAGCCTGCTGAGCATCGACGACGAGGACTCGTTCTACCGCTACGTCATCCAGCACATCGCCCGCCGGCGGCTGCCCCAGGGCGACCTAGCCCGCACGGGCACGGTGATCGTCCAGATCGACGGGCTAGCCGAGGCGGTCCTCCGCCACGCGCTGGCGCGGGGCCTGATGCCGACCCTCGCTCGCTGGCTGGCGTCGGGCAGCCACCGGCTAGTGGGCTGGGAGTGCGACGTGCCGTCGATGACCTCCAGCGGGCAGGCGGGGATCCTCCACGGCAACAACGCCAACATCCCCGCCTTTCGCTGGTACGAGAAGGAGAGCCGGCGGCTGTTCGTCTCGAATCACCCCGCCGACGCCCGCCTGCTCGACGAGCGCCAGTCCATCGGCCAGGGGCTGCTGCGCCACGATGGCTCGAGCCTCGGCAACATCTTCCGCGGCGGCGCCGAGCACAGCGTGCTCACGATGAGCGCGCTGACCGACCACGGCGGCGGCCCGAGCCTGCGGCCGCGCGACTTCTACAGCTACCTGGCCAACCCGTACAACCTCTACCGCGCCCTGACCGGCATGCTCGTCGAGATCGTCGTCGAGTATTGGGAGGCCTGGCAGCAGCGGCGGCGGCACGTCGAGCCGCGCATGGACCGCGGCGGGGCGTACCCGTTTCTGCGCGCGGTGACGAACGTGTTCATGCGAGACGCCACGGTCTGGCTGGCGGTCGACGACATGTACGCCGGGCGACTGGTGAGCTACAGCGACCTGCTCGGCTACGACGAGGTGGCGCACCACGCCGGCCCGGAGAGCGAGGACGCGCTGCGCGTGCTGCGGGGGCTGGACCGGCAGCTGGCGGCGCTGGAGCGCGCGGCGCGCACGGCGCCGCGCCGCTACGAGCTGGTCGTCCTGTCGGACCACGGCCAGAGCCAGGGGGCCACCTTCCGCCAGCGCTACGGGCTGACGCTCGGCGAGCTGATCCACCGGATCCTGCGCGGCGAGGAATCGGTACACCTGGCGAGCGGGCACGGCGAGGGCTGGGCGCACCTGAACGCCGTGCTCAGCGAGATCGTGCAGCGCGAGGGCGCCGCGGCCGACGGCATCCGCCGCCTGCTCGGCGAGCGCCAGGCCGACAGCTACGTGGACCTGGGCCCCGACCGCGCGCACCGTGCGGCGGGGGGCAGCACGGACGTGGTGGTCTGCGCCTCGGGCAACCTGGCGCTGGTGTACTTCACGAACTATCCGGGGCGTGTGAGCTTAGAACGCATCGTGGCCGCGTACCCCGGCCTCGTGGAGAGCCTCGTGAGGCACCCGGGCATCGGGTTCGTGCTGGTGCGCTCGGAGGCGCGCGGCCCGCTGGTCCTGGGGCCGGGCGGCGCGCGCTACCTCGACGGCGACGCAATCGAGGGGGAGGATCCGCTCGCCCTCTACGACCCACACACGGCCCGCTTCCTGCGCCGCCTGTCCACGTACCCCAACGTCGGCGACCTGGTGGTCAACAGCGCCTACGACCCGGCAACCGGCGAGGTCGCCGCGTTTGAGGAGCTAATCGGCTGTCACGGCGGCGCGGGCGGCCTGCAGACGCGGCCGTTCCTGCTGTTTCCCTCCCGCTGGACGGCGACCGATCCGGCGATCGTCGGGGCGGAAGCGGTCCACGCCTTCCTCAGCCAGTACGTGGCCGCCGACCTGGCCAGCGGCGAGCCGCTGGCCAGGTCGGCGGAACACCCCGGCCACGTCTCGTAGCCCGGAAGGAGCGCCGGCCGCCCGGTCCCGCTGGCACGCGCCGTGCGAGCAACCATGACCTGGCGCCCGTGCCATTTGAGCGGCACCGGCGCTCGAAAGGATAGCGCACATGAATATCGTGCGAGTAGTCCGCTCGTTCGGCGGGGCCGCGCTGCTCGTGGTGGCGCTCGGCGCGACGCCGCTCCTGGCCGCGCCGTCGCTCCAGAGCACCGCGCCGGAGACGCCGCCCCCCGACGAGCCCTCGACGTTGCCCCGCTGCAGCGACCTGAGCCTGCCGCCGCGCCCGAGCGCCGACGCCACCGTGGTGCCCCCGACGGGCGCCGGCGTGCAGGAGGCGCCCGGCGCGGGCCTGAGCGCGGAGGAGCAACGCGACGCGGCCGCAGGGGCCAGCACCGGCGGGTTCACCAGCGAGAACGGCCCCGAGGTGCAGAGTGGGACCGGGCCGATCCCCTGCGCCGATAGCGCCGCCGCGCCGTAGGCGGCCCGGCGGCGTGGGTTAGCCGGCGGTGAAGGCTAGCACGACGCTGCCGTTGCCGCTGCCACTGGCCAGGGCGTTGCTCGGATTCGTCCCGGCGTTAAACGAACCGCCTCCGCCGCCACAGATGCCGCCCAGCGCATTGTAGGCGCCGCCGCCGCCCCCGCTGAAGCCGCCGCCGCCGCCCCCGCAGTCGCCAAACGTGCTTCCGCTGCCGGCGCCCCCGCCGCCGCCGAAGCCGCCAGCGCCGCTCACGCCATCGTACCCGGAGGCCGCTTGGGCACCGGCGCCGCCAGCGCCACCGAGGGAGATGCTCTGCCCCCCGTGCCCTCCGCTGCCACTGGCGTAACAGGACCCGCCGCCGCCATCGCCGCCGCTCCCCACGATGCCGGCGCCGCCCCCCCCGCCGCCGTTACAGGCGCCGCCCCCGCCGCCTGAACCGGTGCTGCCGCCGGCGCCACCGCCGAGCCCCGCGTTGTCGTTACCGCCGGCTTGGCCGTTGGCGCCGGCGGGGTTAGCATTGCCACCACCCTGAAAACCGTAGGGGCTTGCGCCACCGCCGCCTCCCGCGGCCACTAACAGGCTCGACGTCGTCAGGCTCGCTACGCCGACCCCTCGCCAGACGAACGAGCCGCCGCCACCGCCTCCCGGGGCGATGGTGCCGGCGCCGCCGTTGCCAATCGCGCCGTTCCCGCCTGCCCCGCCCACGAGGACGGTCAGGGTTTCCCCTGGCGTGACCGCGAAGTCTCCTTGCAGCGTAGCCGCGAGCCCGCCTGCACCTTCTGGGGTGCCGTTGCCGCCGGAGCCGCCCGTCGCGCTAATGGTGATGCGGGTGACGCCCGTCGGAACTTGCCACGTCTCGACATGCCCAAGGTAGCCGAACCGGCAGGGCGATGAGGCGCAGGTGTTTGGCGGGGGGCCGCCTGGCGCGGGCGCAACCGTTGGGGCCGGCGTGGCGGTGGACGCCTGCGCTGCCGCTGAGGCGGCGAGCGATGATACCCCCAGCCCTTGCCCGCTACCAAGCAGGCTAGCGCCCAGCGCCAGCAGCGCTCCGACGCTAAGGCAGGCATAGTTGGGATGACGCATCTCCGTCCTCCACCGTGTCCATCATACTCGCCCACGCTGCCGCAGTTCGCTCGGACGCCAAGCCATTCCCGTTGCTGGCCGTGGGGTGGGCGCCTCACGATTTCATAGTATAGGCGTATACTGCGTCAGGTAAGGGGCAGCCCAGGGGGGAGGGGTATCTGCCGTGTTGTCGGAGTCCTCGCCGGCCCGGCCCTCGCCGGAAGCGGCGCTCGCGCTACATCAGCGACTGCTCGACGGCGATCCCGTCGCGTCGTCCGACCTCGCCGGCGCCTACCTCGACTGGCTGGCGACCTGGCTCACCCACGTCAATCCGCACGACGAGCCCCATATGTGCAACACCGCCGCCGAAGACGCCATTCTGGGCCTCATCAAGCGGCCGGAGGCCTATAACCCGGCCAAGCTGGGCCTCGAAGCGTACTTGCGCATGGCCGCGAAGCGCGACCTGCAGAACCTGCGGAGCCGCGAGCGCCGCCACAGCCAGCATCGCGCTGACCTGGCCGCTGTCGAACTCTCGCCGCGGGCGGGGAAATATCTCTCGGACGCGGACGAAGATCCCGCCCGCATCGTGGAACGGCGAGAAGAGGACATGGCGAACGCGACGGAGCTGGCGCCCCGGCTGGAGGCCGCCCGCGACGGGCTCTCCGACGAGGAGGCGGCCGCGCTGGAGCTGCTGCGGCAGGGCAAGCGCGAGACGCCGCCCTACGCCGCCGCGCTGGGGATCACGCACCTGCCGCTCGCCGAGCAGCGCCGGCAGGTGAAGCGCGTCAAGGACAAGCTGAAGAAGCGTCTGGAGCGCGCCGGGGGGCCGCATGGCTGACCGCCTGGAGGCGCTCGCGCGCCGGGTGCAGAGCGATCCGGCCTTCCTGGCCGCGGCGTTGGCCGACTACGCGCACAGCGAGGGGCTGGACGAGCGCGGGCTGGCGGCGGCGCTCGGCTGCCTGCCGGGGCAGCTCAGCCGGCTGCGGCTGTGCCGCCGGCCGCGCGACGAGCCGACGGGACAGCTGCGCCGCGACGTGGAGCAGATCGCCGCGCGCTTCGGCGTGCGCGCCGACGTGCTGGCGGAGGCCGTGCGGCGCTCGAACGCCCTAGCGGCGCTGCGGCGGGCGGGCGAGCCGGAGCGCGGCACGCTGATGGCCGCGCGCGACCGGGAAGATGACGTTGCCCCCGCCGATAATCCCTCTGGAGAGCCGTAGTGGACACGCCATTCTGGGTGAGCGAGATGGCCGAGGCGTTCTGGGAGCGCGCGGGCGGCGCGGAGCCGGCGCCCCGCAACCTGCGTGGGCCGATCGCCTACGCGCTGCCGCTCGCGATAGTGCTGCTGCCGCGCCTGCGCGTGGCGGGCGTGGACGACTGGCTGCGGCGCCAGAGCGTGCCGTGCGGCGTGAGCCTGCGCGACCGGCCGCTACGGGCGTGCCTGGTGGCGCGCTATGGGCAGGGCTTCGTGTTCGTCGACGGCACCGATCCCGAGGACGAGCAGCGCTTCTCGCTGGCCCACGAGGTCGCGCACTTCCTGCGCGACTACTGGCAGCCGCGCGCCGTCGCCGCGGAGCGCCTGGGACCGGAGATCTTCGCCGTGCTGGACGGCGCGCGGCCGCCGCGCCCGGCCGAGCAGGCCCACGCGCTGCTGGCGAACGTGCCGCTGGGCTACCACGTCCACCTGATGGAGCGCACGGCCGACGGGCACGCGGTATCCGCGAACATCGACCGCGCCGAGCACGACGCCGACCGCCTGGCCTTCGAGCTGTTGGCGCCGGCCGATGCCGTACTCGAAGCGGTGAGCGCCGCGCCCCCCGCCGAGCAGCGCGCCGCCGTGACGCGCCTGCTGCAAGACGCCTACGGCCTGCCCTCGGCCCCCGCCGCCCAGTACGCGGCGCTGCTGGCGCCGGCGCCGCCACGCGTCGACCCGTTGTTGCGCCGCCTGGGCCTCGTGCGGTGAGCTGTCGCACCCCGTGCCGCGCGCGGGAACCGCGGGCAGAGGAGCACCGAAGATGGCTGACGTCGATCCCGCGCTGACCGGCACGGCGGGCGCCCCGCTGGCCCCGGCCGGCCCGGCCGAGGTGACCCCCGAGGACTACCGCGCGGGGTTCGGCGAAGACCTGCGCCGCACGCTCGACCTGTCGACCTGGTCGGCCGGCGAGGACCTGAGCGACGTCTACCAGCGGCTCGAAGAGGAGATCGCGGCGGCGGTGGCGCAGGAGGGCGACCTGCAGGCCGCCATTCGCCGGCGCATCTTCCCCGAGCTGGCCGGCTATCCGGGGGCGCCGAAGGGCGCGGGCGTGTACCGCGCCAGCCCGGCGGCACTCAAGCGCGTGCACCGGGGGCTGCTGTTCAACGGCGGCGTGGAGGGCTGCGACGGCACGCAGCAGACGCACGACACGCTGCCGCTGACGATCGCCCAGGTCGGCGTGAGCCTCGTGTCGTACCAGGGCAGCCAGGGCACCTGGGGCCAGCGGCTGTTTCGCCGCGACCTGCGCGTGGGCAGCGGCGACCTGGCGAGCGAGATGGTCGACGTCTTGCAGCGCCGCACCGCGCGCGGCGGCCAGAACCAGCCCGGCCGCCGCGACCGGCTGTCCGACCTGATGCGGCGCGGCATCATGACCTACGCCGAGCGCGCCATCCTGCTGGAGCGCTCCACGGCGGTGTGGCGGCTGGGCCACGGCAGCCCGGCGCCCTACGAGCTGATCACCGGCGCCGGGCTGCGCGACTTCATGGTCGAGTCCACGCGAGTCATCCGCGAGCTGGTCGAGGGCCACCAGAAGTTCGTCTTCGTCGCCAGCGAGCCGAGCGACCGGCTGCTGCTGACGATTGGACAGGCGCTGCGGCCGCTGGAGTACGCGATCGTGCGGCCGTACACCGACCAGATTCACACGATGATCGAGTACGGCGACTACCGCGGCAGCGCGAGCGTCGATACGACGTGGGATGGCGTGAAGCTCACCCCGGCGGCGTGGATCAAGAAGTTCCGCGACGTGGTCGGGCCGCGAGTGGTGGTGGGCGTCTACCGCGCCACCCACGCGGCGCCGGCCCAGGTGTTCTACGCCCACGTGGACCATGCCGACGTGGCGGCGCACGTCGTGCTGGCGGACAGCGTGCTGCAATGGCACCGCGGCTTCCCGCTGCTGCTCGACCTCGCGCACCACGTGTGCAGCGGTGTGTTCGGCGGCGACACGCTGTCCGGCCCCGTGGCGACGGCCTACGCCGACGCCGGCGCGCCCTGGCGCTACGCCAGCGAGCGCATGAGCCGCGCCCTGTAAGGAGACGAGCGATGACCCTGCCCGATCCCGAGCCGGTGGCCCCGCGCGGCTACGACACGCCCGACGCGAGCGATGGCCTGCGCCCGCTAGCCGACGACTTCCTCGAGCGGCTGGACGGCGACGTGGGGGCGGCCGGCGGCGAGCTAGCGGCCGAGCGGGAGCGCGAGGGCGCCATCGGCGCCACGATGTTCGACTTGCCGAACAGCCAGGATGGCACCGTGACGGTGCTGCTGCCGCGTGAGAACATCCGGCTGGCGCCGTCGCAGGCGCTCGTGCGCATCAAGAGCCCCGGCCAGGGGAGCTACCTGGGGATCGTCACCGCCGGGCCGTTCGCCGAGCCGGACGCGCTGCGCGGCGACTCGCACATGCTGGTGACCGTCGCCACGCGCGGCGGCAACCTGCTGCCGCCCTACCACGGCCGTGTGCAGGTGACTCTGCTGGGCCAGGAGCAGCGCGACGGCACGCTCAGCCCGCCGCGCCTGCGGCCGCTGCCCAACAGCCCCGTGTTCGCGCTCGACGAGGCCGAGTCCGCGCGCCTGCTCCACTGCGCGGGCGACATCCGCCTCGGCCTCGTCGTCGGCTACGACAACCTCGTCGTCGGCGTGCCCTCGAAAGAGAAGGCAGTCCTGCCGCGCCACACCGCCGTGCTCGGTACCACCGGCGGCGGGAAGTCCACGACGATCGCACGGTTGGTGCAGCAGGCGCGGGCCGCGGGCATGGCGGTGATCCTGCTCGACGTGGAGGGCGAGTACACGCACCTGCACGAGCCGACCGACGACCAGCGCATGCTGACCGGGCTGGCCGAGCGCGGCCTGGCGCCGGGCGGTGTGCCCGCCCAGGACATGACGCTCTACCACCTCGTCGGCCGCGAGACGCGCAACCCCGACCACCCGAACCGCCGCGAGTTCTCGCTCCAGTTCGCCCGCCTGTCGCCCTACGCCCTGATCGACATTCTCGGGCTCAACGACGCCCAAGCCGACCGCTTTATCTTTGCCTACGACGTTGCCAAGGCGCTCATGCGCGACCTGGGCATCTTCCCGGCCAAGAGCGGGACCGAGGCCGAGCTGCGCCGGCAAGAAGAGTTGCTGAGTGACCTGGACGAGTTCGAGCGCGGCTACCCGCGCCTCTCGCTATCGCTCCTGATCGACGTAGTCGAGGCGTGCCTCTCTGCCGTCAACAAGACCGAGTTCGAGCCTTACAACGCGCGCCTCAAGGACGAGGACGGCCGGGCCGCGCTGAACGCGCACGTCCACGCGAAGAACATGCCCGGCATTGCCAGCTCCTGGGGCAAACTGCTCAGCATCCTGCGCCGCCTCAACCGCCTGAAGGTGTTCTACCGCACCGAGGAGGAGGCCCTCGGCGGCCGCGGCGCTACCGGAGCGTCGGCCCGCCCCGTGAAGCCGCTCGACTACAAGGCGCTGCTCCAGCCCGGTCGCGTCTCCGTCTTCGACCTCTCCGACTCGGGCATGTCCGAGCTGACGAACATCGTCATCGCCGACCTGCTGCGCGGCGTGCAGGAGGAGCAAGACGCTGCCTATCTGGCCTTCGAGCAGGCCCGCGCGCGCGACCCGCAGGCCGCGCCGCCCGCGCGCGCGCTGATAATCATCGAGGAGGCGCACGAGTTCCTGAGCCGCGAGCGCATCGAGAAGCTGCCGGTCCTGTTCCAGCAGGTGGCGCGGCTGGCGAAGCGCGGCCGCAAGCGGTGGCTGGGCCTGGTGTTCGTGACGCAACTACCGCAGAACCTGCCGCGCCAGGTGTTTGGCCTCGTCAACTCCTACGTCCTGCACAAGACGACCGACCCCGACGTGGTGAGCACGCTCCAGCGCACGGTGAGCGGCATCGACGACGGCCTGTGGCGCCAGCTCCCCGGCCTCGCCCCCGGCCAGGCCATCGTCTCCTTCCCGCACATGACCCGCCCCCTCCTCGTCTCGGTCGACCCGACGCCGGCGCTGCTGCGCCTGGTGGACTAGCAGTATTCTCATTCAAGCCGGGCTTACGGTCGAGGAGTTCCAGGGGCTGCTCTAACAGGAGGCACTATGCTGCGCTACACGGTCGTCCTAATCCCGGAACCCGAGGAAGGCGGGTTCAGCGTGCTGGTGCCTGTGCTCCCAGGCTGCGTGACCCAGGGCGAAACCGTCGACGAGGCACTGGCCAACGCGCGCGAGGCGATCCAGCTTCACGTGCGAGCACTGGAACGACACGGCGAGCCGGTGCCTGAGGAAAGCGACCAGCCGCAGATAGCCACCGTCGAGGTACAGCCGGCCTGAGCTGGGTGGCACATGACCACTGCTCAGGCGGCCGGGTCGACGCCCAGGAGGAGCGGTCTGGTGAGCAAGCGCGGCCGAGGCGGGGCGAGACGCGGGAGCGGCTCCGTCGGCCCCCAGCGATGCGCGCGGCATAGCTCGCGCGTGACAATCGTGACGACGGTATGACCACGGACCAGCGCGCATACGCCCGGCCGGCAGGCCCAGTAGACGAAGCACAGGCCCGGCGCGGGAGCCGCCGTCGTCCAGTGACGCGGCGTGGGGCGCCGGCGGCCGCCGGCTAGGAACGCGCGCAGCGCGGTGTGGGCCGCGAGTGGAGGCGCCGCGCTCGACGCGCTCTTGCCAGCGCTCGACGGCGTGCCGCGAGATGATCCGAGTGCGGGCAGCAGGCTGCATGGCGTGCCTCCGGGAGCAAAGTAGCGGGCGCTCCGGCCCGCTCACTCTCTGTTCCCACTCGGCGGCGAAAGCTCGACGCCCCAGGCCTGCTTGACGAGACATGGCGCGGGGCCAGAACATGGGAGTACGGAGGATGAAGCGGCGTTCCCGGAAGTGAGGTAGGATACTCGTGGACGATGCCTTCATCGCACGATACGTGGAGGAGGCCCCCGATCACCCCGGGCCAGCCAACGCGCGGCTCGCCGACTCGGGCGTACCGATCTGGGCGCTGATCGGCTATCTCCGGGCCGCCGCGCACGGGGACGTCGCGCAAGCAGCGGCAGACTACCGAGTGCCCGTCGAGGCTGTTCGGGCCGCCGTCGCCTACTACGAGCGCGCGTGCAACCGCCCTCTCATCGACGCCCTGATCGCCCTGAACGCGGCGTAGCCGCTCGGTGGCTGCCCTCTAACGGGAGATAGCTATTGCCCGGTGAAGCGCGGCAGGCGCTTCTCGCGGAACGCGCGGACGCCCTCGGCGAAGTCGGCGGTGAGGACGTAGCGGGTGGCCAGCTCGGCGTCGTCGGCGGCGGTGGCGAGGCCGGGGTCGTCCAGGCAGCGGTTCACCGTCTCCTTCGCCCAACGCACCGTGAGCGGCGCGTTCGCCGCGATGCGCGCCGCTAGGTCGCGCCCGAACTCCGTCACGACCGCCAGCGGCACGACGTAGTCCACCAGCCCGACGCGCAGCGCCTCCTCGGCCTCCAGCAGCCGCGCCGTCATCAGGAGGTCCTTCGCCCGCGATGGCCCGACGAGCGCCACCAGGCGGCGAATGTGGCGCTGGCCGATCGTGATGTTCAGCTTCGCCGCCGGGATGCCGACGCGCGACGTGTCGGCGGCCACGCGCAGGTCGCAGGCGATGGCCAGCTCGCAGCCGGCGCCCACCGCGTAGCCGTGGATCAGCGCGATCGTCGGCTGGGGCAGGCCCTCCACCAGGCTCATGGTGTCGGTGACGAGGTGGTAGGCCGCGACGGCGCCCTCGCGGCTGCTGCGCGTCTCGCCGAACTCCGTCACGTCGGCGCCCGACGCCAGCGCCCGCTCGCCCGCGCCGCGGAACAGCACGACGCGCACGTCGTCGGCCGCCGCCAGCTCGCGCAGCCGCCGCTGGAGCGTGTGCCACATCTCGGTAGTGATCGCGTTGCGGGCGCGCGGACGATTGAAGACGATCGTCGCCACGTCGCCGTCGCGCTCCAGTAGCAGCGGCGCCTCGCTGCCTCGCTCGCTCTGCACGAGGGTCTGCCTCCACGCCAAGTCATGCGCTCGCGGGGACTGCCGGTCCGCTTTCCTTGACGGATCGGGCGCGGGTCTGATGGCTATACGTCGAGAACACAGAGCAGGGCCGGGCCATCTGCCTCGGGAATCTCCTCGTCATGGGCAGCCAGGGCTTCGATCCTCAGTTGAATGGCGTCGCGCGCCATCTCCAGGGCCTCTTCCACGGAGTCGCCCTGCGTGACGCAGCCGGGAAGCGCGGGCACGACGACGGCATACCCGCCGGCATCAGGCATCAGCACGACGGCGTAACGACGCATCGCGCCTCCTACTGCAATGCACGGAGTAGCGACGCGTCGCGCCTCCTGCAGTGCATTGTACGGCGCCAGGGGCGGCCCCCAGCACCTGGCGGTCGGTCGCGTGGTCCGGCCGTCTGCGCCGGACGACGGCTCTCTGCCAATGCCTTCTCTTGTAGGGGCGCTGCGTGCGGCGCCCTGCCCGGTCGCCACCCGGCCCAGTGTCCCAACAAATCCGGTGACGAGGCGTCCCTCCCCCTCTCCCCCTGGCAGAGGGCCGGGGTGAGGGCGTCTTCCCTCGTCCCTCCCCCTCTCCCCCTGGGAGAGGGCCGGGGTGAGGGCCCGCCTCAGCAACGGAACCGTCAGCCCAACTCGACTGTCCGGCCGCGAGGCGCGCAGGAGAGCGCCCGCTAGCTCGCGCGACGTGGTCGCCGTCCCTGCCCGTACACGCCTCTCACCCTGCCCGCCGCCCGCGCCCGGCCCGGGGCTGCCCCCGCCGGCCCGGCCCGCGGCGGAACAGCGGAGGAGTATCGTACGGGGTAAACGATGCGGCCTTCCGCGCCCGACGAGCATGCGCAGACCCGCGCCCGGCCTAGCAGTTAACCACCCGGTAAAGGAGCATCGTTTGACCGTTCCTCGGATAACTTCAGGCACGCGCGAAGGTTTCGCCCGCGCGATCGCGGGTGCTGCTCCACCGCGCCGCAAGAACGGAGGAGACACCCCGCGCGGGGTCAAGCGCTGCGCGGCGCGTGGCGGACGTGCTAGCATACGGGCACCACAGCAGGAGGGTGGAGAGCATGCTGAAGGTTCAGGGCGTCACCCATTGGTCGATCCCCGTCAACGATCTGGCGGAGGCCGAGGCGTTCTACCGCGACGTGCTGGGGCTGGAGTACCGCGGGCGGCTCGGCAACTCCGGCATGGCGTGCGTCCGCGCCGGCGACCACGAGATCCTGCTCACGGAGCGCAAGGACAAGATTCGCCGCACGCCCGACCAGGACAACCGCCTGCACCACTCGTTCACGGTATCGCCGGAGGAGTGGGAAAAGGGCGTGAAGCTGTTCGCGGAGCGGGGCATCGAGATGATCCAGCTCGAGTACCGCGAGCAAGGCTTCTTCACGGGCCGCGAGCTGTACTTCCTCGACCCGTCGGGCAACGTGCTGGAGATCCGCGACCCCACCTGGCAGCCCGGCATGCCCAAGCCCTCAATCGACGAGATCGTCGGCAAGACTGCCTCGGGCAGCACCTCGGCGTGAGCCTGGTCGGCAGCGAGGGTTGCCGGTGAGCCGCTACGACCTGGTAGTGATCGGCGCCGGGATTCTGGGGCTGGCGAGCGCGCGCGAGCTGCTGCGCCGCCACCCGCGCTTGCGCCTGGCCGTGCTCGACAAGGAGCACCGCATCGGCCAGCACCAGACGGGGCATAACAGCGGCGTCATCCACTCGGGCATCTACTACGCGCCCGGCTCGTTCAAGGCGCGGCTGTGCGTGCAGGGCGGGCGCGACCTGTACGCCTACTGCGCCGAGAAGGGCATCCCTACCGAGCGCTGCGGCAAGGTGATCGTCGCGGCCGACGAGAGCGAGCTGCCGCGGCTCGACGAGCTGATGCGGCGCGGCCAGGCGAACGGCGTCGCGGGGCTGGAGTTCGTCGGCCCCGAGCGGCTGCGCGAGCTGGAGCCGGCCTGCGTGGGCGTGCGCGCGATCTGGTCGCCGAACACCGGCATCGTGGACTACGACCGGGTGGCCGCGGCCTACGCCGACGACGTGCGCGCGGCGGGCGGCGAAATCTTGCCGGGGCGCCGCGTGCAGGCGATCCGCCGGCGCACGAGCGGCGTGCTGCTGGAGACGCCGGTAGGCGACGTGGAGGCGCGGCGCGTGGTGGCCTGCGCGGGACTGTACGCCGACCGCGTGGCGCGGCTGACCGGCGGCCCGCCCGACCCGCGCATCGTGCCCTTCCGCGGCGACTACTGGGTGCTGCGGCCGGAGCAGCGCCACCTGGCGCGTAACCTGATCTACCCCGTGCCCGACCCCGCGTTCCCGTTCCTTGGCGTCCACTTCACGCGCCGCATCACCGACGGCGCGGTGTGGCTCGGGCCGAACGCCGTGCTGGCCTTCGCTCGCGAGGGCTACCGCCGCTCCGACGTGAACCTGCCGGAGCTGGCTGAGGCGCTGAGCTACCGCGGCTTCCAGAAGCTCGCGGCGAAGTACTGGCGCATGGGCTGGGAGGAGATGGTGCGCGACTACAGCAAGGCCGCGTTCCTGCGCTCGCTCCAGCGCTACGTGCCGCGGCTCACGGCGGCCGACCTGCTGCCCGGCCCCTCGGGCGTGCGCGCCCAGGCGCTCGACGCCGACGGGCAGCTCGTGGACGACTTCGTGGTGAACGTGCAAGACGATCAGGTAGTCCACATCCGCAACGCCCCCTCGCCCGCCGCCACCTCCTCGCTCGCCATCGGACGCCTGGTGGCCGACAAGGCCGACGAGGTCTTCGGCTTCGAAACGGCCGCCGCCGTCTAGCAGGCTGCGCCCTATAATGCCGGCAGGAGGGCGCAGCCGCAGCCGTGCTGCGCCTAATGCCCTCGAAGAACCGGCGCAGCAGGGATCTGGCAATGCAGAACGGCTCGACGCCCGAGCATCCTTACGTCAGCGAGACGCCCGGCGTGTGCGGTGGCTATCCCGTGGTGCGCGGCACCCGGACCCCGGTACGCCTGCTCGTGGAGGCGTTTCGCGAGCTTGGCGAGGTCGAGGCCACGCAGGCGGCGTTCCCTCACCTGACTATTGAGCAGGTGCGCGGGGCGCTGGCCTACTACGCGGCGCACCCGGCTCGCGTAGACGCAGACTTCGAGCGGCACGCGCGCGTCCTCGCCGAGCGGCAAGGGCGGCAATGGCCGGGCTAGGCATCCGGCTGTATACGGACGAAATGATCCATCCCCGGTTTGTCACAGAGTTACGGCGGCGCGGCTACGACGTGGAGAGCTGCCCGGAAGCCGGTCTCAGCAACCGAGGCATCCCCGACTCCGACCAGCTTGCCTACGCGGCCAGCCAGGGACGTGCCATCCTCACGTTCAACTACGTGGATTGCCTGGAGCTGGACGCTGACTGGAAGGCCGCGGGCCGCGAGCACGCCGGTATCATCGTGTCGCCCTCTGTGAGAGAGGTGGGCGAGTTGCTTCGGCGGGTGATCTGGCACCTTGACCATCACCAAGTCGAGCAGCAGCGGAACCTTCTCCTCTGGCTCCGCGCCGTGCCTGGCTCCTGACCACGCGCGTCGTACATCGACCTGTGTAGCCCTCTCCTTCACCAGCCGCCCCTGCGTCCGACTCGTGCCACGCCGCTCAGCACGGTCCACGCGCCCAGGCCTTCGCAACCTGACTTGTCTCGAGTTGGAGATGCAGCCGTTGGGCGGCGCCTATAATGCCGCAGGAGGGTACCGGCATGGCAGTGCGGCGCGGCGTCCAGTTCCTCGCGACCGACATCTGGGATACGCCTGACGATGGCAAGCGCTACGAGGTGATCGACGGGGAGCTGTATGTGACACCACCGCCGAAATGGGGACATCAACGCGGCCTCAGCAAATTGCACATCCACCTGGGCGGGTGGGTCTACGGAAATGGTCTAGGTGAGATCGTCGAGGCGCCGGTGGGCGTGGTGCTCGACGAGCACAATGGTGTGCAGCCTGATCTCATCTATATCTCTCGCGAGCGGCTGGGCATCATCAGCGAGCGTGGCGTCGAGGGCGCGCCGGATCTGCTTGTGGAGGTGCTTTCGCCGAGCACGCTGGCACGCGATAGGGGCGTCAAGATGCGCCGCTACGCGGCGGCCGGCGTTCCCCACTACTGGCAGCTCGATCCGGGAAGCGAGACGCTGGAGGCATATCGCCTGACTGAGCAAGGGTATGAGCTGGCCGGCCGCTATGATCCCGGCAGCGTCTTCCGTCCGGAGCTGTTCCCCGGGCTGGAGATTCCGATCGACGACCTCTGGCGCTAATACTCCACGACGAGGTGAGCGATGGCGACTGCAACCGATCCGCTGCCGCTGCTGCCAACGACCGTGGTGGGTAGCCACGCGCGACCGGCCTGGTGGTGGTGCGCGAACGAGGCGATCCAGCAGGGCCGCTTCGGCGAGCGCGACATCCAGGAGACGCTCGATCACGCGGTCGACATCGCCATACTCGACCAGGAGCGGCTGGGCATCGACGTGATCACCGATGGCGAGATGCGGCGGCTGAGCGGCTACGTACGCACGCTGCTTCAACGCCTGGAGGGCCTTAGCGCCCGGCCGGGGACGGCGCGGCGCTGGGGCCCGCCGCACTACGACATGGACACCGACATGCAGGTCGAGGGGCCGGTGAGCGCGCCGGATGGGCTGGGCGTGGCGCGGGACTTCGCCTACCTGAAGGCGCACGCCCGGCACCGCACGAAGGCGACCTGCCCGGGGCCGCTCACCTTCGCCGGCTTCTGCCACCTGGCGCCGCCCTACGGCGACGTGTGGGAGCTGGCGCACGACGTGGCGAAGGTGGTGAACGCCGAGCTGAAGGCGTGCGTGGCGGCGGGCGCCGACTTCGTGCAGATCGATGATCCCTCGCTCGGCATCATCCCTGGTGAGGGGCGGGGCATGGTCGAGCTGGTGAACGCGGCGTTCGACGGCGTGCAGGCGAAGCGAGCACTGCACATCTGCTTCGGGACGAACCGCGGCCGGCCGCGCGGCTACAACCGCACCTACCGCCCGCTGTTCCCCGACCTGATGGAGGCGCAGGTCAATCAGTTCGTGTTCGAGTTCACCAACCGCCAGATGGCCGACATCGACCTGTGGCAGGAGTACCAGCCGCGGCAGGAGCTGGTGGTCGGCGTGGTGGACCAGAAGTGCTACACGATCGAGACGCCCGAGTTCGTGGCCGACCGCATCCGCACGGCGCTGAAGTACGTGCCGGTGGACAAGCTGTGGATCAGCGCCGACTGCGGCTTCCAGGGGGCGCCCTACTGGATCGCGCTCGGCAAGCTGCAAGCGCTGGTCGAGGGCACCGCGATCGTGCGCCGCGAGCTAGCCGGCCGCTAGCGCGCTCGGCTGATGCGACAGCGGATATTCTACGGGTTAGGCGATCGGGCAGGGCCAGGGTGGCCGCCAGTGGCGCTTGCAGTATTCCGCGCCACAGGCCGCGGGCGGGCGTGAAACTCAGCCCAACACCACGCGGGTCGCCTAGATTTTGGGCGGGCCTGGCTAGCGGCTCGGGGGGATGCGGCCTTCCGCTTGCAGCTCGCGGACCAGGGTGTCGTCGATCAGCGACTCGGGCGCGATCTCTTTCGCGCGGGGGTCGCTGACGGTGGCCAGGATGGTGGCGAGCGTGTCGGGGCGCGGCAGCACGTCGCGCGTGATGTACTTCTCGGCGTAGGCTTTATATGTGCCTGCGAGGATCTCGGGGTCGTCGGTGCGCGTGTAGTCGCCGAGCACCTTCTCGCCGAGCGCGGCGTCGGCGAAGAAGCGGTCGAGCCCAGCCTGGTAGGCGAGCAGGTAGCGGCGGATGAGATCGGGCCGGCTGGCGAGCACGCCGCGGGGCACGACGGTGCCCAGATGCATGTAGGGGATGTTCAGCGTCGCGCCGTCGGCGGCCTGACGAAAGCCGAGCTTGGCCGCGGCCAGCGAGGTGGGGTCGGACAGCACGGCGGCGTCGACGGCGCCGCTCTGGAGACCCGCCAGTAGCTCCGGGACGCCGCCGAGCTGGAGCATTGCCACGTCGCGCTCGGGGTCGAGGTCCCAGCGGCGCAGCAGCCGCCGCCCGACCACGTCGGTGGACGAGCCGAAGCGGGTGACGCCGACGCGGGCGCCACGCAGCCCATCCGGCGCGTTGAGGTTGGGCTGCGTGAACAGCGCGAGCGGCGGCACCTGGACGGTAGCCTGGACGTAGAGGCCGTCGAAGCCGCCGACCATGGCGCCGATGACGGCGGCCGCCCCGACGTTCGCCAGTGGCGCCTCGCCCGCCACGAGCGTTTGCGTGGCAGTGGTGCCGCTCTCGATCAGCACCAGCTCGGGGTCCAGTCCCTGCTGGCGGAAGAGTCCCTGGTCCACTGCGATCCAGAGGGGCATGTAGCTGCCGCTCAGGCTGCTATAGATGACCTTCAGGTGCTCGGGCGCGGCAGCCGTGGGAGCAGCGGGGGCCGCGGCGCTGGGCGCGCTCGGGGCGCTGGCCGGCGCCGCGGGCGCAGCGGGCGCGGGGGCGCCGCCCGCCGGGGCGCAGGCGAGAGCCAGGAGGCTGGCGAGCACGAAGGACAGCCCCCCGCCCGCGACGCGCCGCGTCGAAGGGCGGCGGGCGGGGCGGGACGTTGGCCGAGGGCGGGGCGCCGGCTGGACGGGACGGCTGCGGTCCCCAATAGGTCGCGCGCGACGCCGCAGTGGCATCAGCCCCATACCTTTCGCGCCGTGTCCACGACCAGCTCCAGCTTGCGGCGCTCGTCGTCGAGCGTGAGCAAGTTGCCGGGGGCCGTCGAGGCGAAGCCGCACTGCGGGCTGAGCGCCAGGTTCTCCAGCGGCACGTACTTCGCGGCCTCGTCGATGCGGCGGCGCAGGTCGTCCTGCGACTCTAGCTGGGGGTCCTTGGTGGTCACGAGCCCCAGCACCACGTTCTTGCCCTTGGGCATGAAGCGGAGCGGCTCGAAGCCGCCGGTGCGCTGCTCGCTGTCGTACTCCAGCAGGAAGGCATCCACGTCGAGGCCGCCGAACAGCTTCTCGGCGATCGGCTCATAGCCGCCCTCGGTGTACCAACGGCTGCGGTTGTTGCCGCGGCAGACGTGCATCGCCAGCACGACGCCGTCGCGCTTGAGGCCCTGGATGCAGGAGTTGTCGGCCGCGATCGACTGGTCGAGCGCCTCGTCGGGATCGGCGCCCTGCTGGCGGATGCTCTCCCGGATGGCGGGATCAACGTAGTGGGAGTAGTAGGGCGCGTCGAGCTGGACGTAGGCAACGCCCTCGTCGAGCAGCGCCTCGACCTCTTTGCGAAGGATCGCCGCGATGTCGTCCAGCAGGGCGGCGCGGGTGGGGTAGACCTGGTCGGAGAGGCCGGGCTTGTAACTGGCGAGCAGGAAGTTCGAGGCGGCCGGCAAGGTCATCTTGATCGGGCCGGGGGCGTGTTGCTTCAGGTACTCGGCCTCGTGCGCGGTGAGGCGGCGCTTCTGCTGGAGCTTGGCGCCGGCCACGTTGGCGGTGCTGAACTCCTGGGCGGCACCGGGGCCGCGCCACTCCAGCGGCACGCGGTCGGCCACGAAGCCCTCGACGGCCTCGGCGAGGTCGGTGAGCCAGGAGCCGCGGCGGAACTCGCCGTCGGTGAAGATGCCGAGCCCCACCTGGCGCTGCAGCTCGATGGCGCCCAGGATGGCGTGGTCTTCGAGGTCGTGCAGCACCATTAGCGGCAGCCGCCCCTCGGCGTATGCCGCCCGCGCGTCGAGCAGGTTCTTCGGCCGCAGCAGGCTCCCCACGTGATCGGCCTTGTATGGGTGCGCCATCGTTTGTGCTCCCTGGCGCGGCGTCTGGGCGCGCGCCGCTCATGATCGTGCAAGGTCGCGGCATCGCCACGCTGGAGCGCTTGGATGCCGCGATATCTACTGTGGTTCTACACGGTAGGCGATGCCTTTGGGCGCGTCAAGAGCGTACCCGCTGCCAGCACAGCGCCAAGCGTGCTCTAGGGCCAGGCGGTCTCGCTGGCCCGCGTGGCGGCGCGCAGCAAGCTGCGCTGGCGGCGATAGGCGTCCCGGTTCAAGCGCAGGCGTGCGACGGTGGCGCGGCCTACTGGCGTCAGGCCAACAAGCAGCAGGTAGTTGTCCGCCCACGCAAAGTGCGCATCCCAGCGATCACGACGAGGATGGAACAGTGGTTGCTCGGCCGCAGTCTCGGGATCGTAGCCAATTGTCGCGCCCCACTTGGCACGGTTGCAATGAGAACAGGCGGCGGCGAGATTGCTTGGATCGTCGGGAGCGAAGGCAGGCGGCGTAGCCGAGCGCCAGGCGACGACGGGCACGACGTGGTCGATGGTCAGCGGCCACTCCGCGATCTGGCAATACTCGCACCGATAGTGAGCTTGATTGAGGATGCGCTGACGCAGCGTCCGCGAAACCGGCACCGAGCGTTACGAGCCACGCGAGCGGGATCGGGCCGTCCGCTCTTCGAGGTGCCGGCCGGCTGCGTCGGTTAGCTCGCGCTCTAGCCTGATCATCTCGCCGCGCTCCGCGCGGCTCAGCGACTCACCGTCCTCCATTCGCTCATGAAGGGCTTCCAACCGTGCCAGTTTATCCTTCGGAAGAGCGCGAAGCATGGCCTGATAGCGGCGCCGCTCTCCTGCAACAGCGGGGGGCGTCTTGGGCCGCGACGGGCGCTGGTCCTCCCGCAGACGGTCGAGGTAATCGAGGATCGTGTGGAGGTTGATCGCCGGCTCGCCGCCGATCTCGACAGTTGGGAGCCGGCCCTGGATGATCCACTGCCGGACGGCCTTGACCTCCGTGCCCAGCGCGCGCGCAGCCTGGGGGAACGTCACATACTCGGGTGCAGCGGATGACTCCGGCGGGCTTTGCGCAGCGAGGGCCGCGGCGAGCACGGCCTCGACGGCCTGGGCGCGCTCGGGCTTGCCCTGTGCCCGTAGGTCGCGGGCGGTCTCTCGCGCTAGCTCAATGTCTCTGGCTGCTAGCATCTCTGACCTCCGCGGTTGGTTTCATGCTAGGCATATCATGGAGCGGGACGCAAGCACGACGCCTACTGCGGCTCGTGGGCGATGGCGGCTTCGGCCTGGCGGGTGAGGGCGTAGCAGACGGCCTGGAGGCGGGCGGCGAAGGCGTGAGGCGACTCACCGGGCTGGAGGGTGAGCGGGACGCCGAAGGCGATGGCGAGCGGGCCGCGGCGCAGGGCCACGGGGATGCCGGCGATGACGGGGCCGTTGAAGTGGTCCAGGTCGGGCGGGATGACCTGCTCGGTGCCGGCCAGCCCGAACGGCACCACGGCGGCGTCGAGCGCGGCGGCGAGGTGGGCTACGCCGGGCTTGAAGCGGACGGCCGGGTCGTCCGCGCGCTCCTGGGCCAGCGTGGCGTGGCGGCCCTGCGGGAAGATCAGGATCGCGTTGCCCTCCGCGGCCAGCCGCGCCAGACCGCGCAGGCTCGCCTCGCGCTCGCCGTGC
>Ga0070738_10000992_pt1 | contig 67180 bp, 53 predicted proteins | sample Coa_R2_2_FD_66446 | JGI IMG/M metagenome (GOLD analysis project Ga0070738, IMG submission 66446) | Surface soil microbial communities from Centralia Pennsylvania, which are recovering from an underground coalmine fire - Coalmine... | ecosystem: Environmental > Terrestrial > Soil > Unclassified ... | reverse complement strand
GTTGAATCAACCCTGGGAGCCCGGCCAAAATGGCTTCGAATTTTCTAGCGCCGAATTGACTCGCTGGATGGACCGCCTCGAGCTCCTCAAACAGGCCCGCGACTTCCAATTTCACGGCCGTCTGCCCGAATCCGTAGGTCCAATCGAACCGAATGGCGCCGCGGCCCTCACCCTCTGACCGCTCGTCCTGCGCGCCTGCGGAATTCTCATTCCCCCCGCCGCGATTCTTTGATATACTAGCCCGCACTTCACGTGGCTTCATGCCGGGTGACTCAAAAAGGGGGGTATCGATGCATTCCCATACATTTCTTGCTGTGCTTTGCCGGAGTGTTCGCGCCATAACGCTGTCCGCCTGCGCCCTTCTGGTTGGCTCTGTCGCCGCGTTGGCTCAGAGCGATCGCGGAACTATCACCGGAACCATCTCCGATCCTGCGGGCGCCGTGGTCGCCAACGCCGCCGTGGAAGCCCGCAACACCGACACCGGAGCCGTCTATCCCGTAGCGGCCTCCGAGACCGGAAATTACACCATCGTCCAACTGCCCTCCGGCACATATCAGATTTCTATCGTCGTCCCCGGCTTTAAGAAATACGTCCGTTCGGGTCTCGTCGTGCAGGCCGCCCAAACCATTCGCGTCGACGCTACGCTCGAAGTGGGCAGCGCGGCCGAATCCGTCACCGTCACCGGAGAAGCGACCTTGCTCAAAACCGAAAGCGGCGAATTGAGCAACACCGTCGCCACGCAGACCATGGACACTCTCCCCCTGCTGGCCGTCGGCCAGAACTCCTCCGGCATCCGCAATCCATTCAACATCGTGGCCATGCTGCCCGGCGCCTTCTATCAGCCCAGCCCTTCTTTCACCGGTCCCACCGTCCGCATCAATGGCGGCGTCGCCGGCTCCGAAACCGTCCTAGTCGACGGCATGGACGGCACCAACATTCTCGGCCAGGGCGCCAATCAGCAAAACCAGCCCGGCATGGATTCCATCCAGGAATGGACCGTTCAAACCAGCAACTACTCGGCTGAATTCGGCCAGGCCGGCAGCGCCGTAATGAATATCACCATGAAGTCCGGAACCAATCAATACCACGGCAGCCTGTACGAATATTTTCAAAACGAATTCTTGAACGCCGGACAGCCCTTCACCAACAACGGCAGCGGAGGCCTGCTCCGCCCCACCCAGCGCCGCAACGATTACGGCTTGACCCTGGGCGGTCCCGTCCGGATCCCCAAAGTCTTCAATGGCCGTGACAAAACTTTTTTCTTCTTTAGTTGGGAACAGTTCCTTCAAAACCAGATCTTTCTTCCCGCTGCTTTCTCCATTCCCACTCAGGCCTATCGCCGCGGCGATTTCAGCGCGGCCATCACGGCCGCCGGCAACAAAAACCTTTGCCCCGCCGCCACCCCGAGCTGCGATCCTCTCGGCCGTCCGATCGTCGCCAACACCATTTACGATCCGATGTCCAGCCAATTGGTCAATGGCCAGGTCGTAACCAGTCCCTTTCCAAACAACCAGATCCCGGCCGCTCGCTTCGATCCCATTGCGCTGAGAGTTCAAAACATGCTCCCGCTGCCGTTCTGCGTCGCCGGCGCGCCTTGCAACGCCGCGGGCGTGGTGAATAATTTTCAAAATACCGAGCCGGTCAGCCGCGATACCGAAGCCCCCTCCCTCAAAATCGACCAGATCCTCGGCCCCAAAGACAAGCTTTCCTTCTTCTGGGCCCGCACTATGACCTATACCCAGTCCGGCTACGGTGAAGACGGCCTCCCGCAGCCGATCTCCTACACCTTTGGCGGCGGCATCTATTCGCATCGCGAGCGCCTGAACTTCGACCACACAATCTCGCCCACCGTTTTGCTCCATCTCGGCGCCGGCTACGACACCGACTACTTGGGCCGGCCTTCGGTGACCCCCGATTACGACGCCTGCGCGGGCATTGGCTTGTGCAGCCAGGCCTTTCAGCGGCCTGCGACATTCCCCAGTTTCACCGGTCTCAATGACGCGACCGCCGGCGGATTCGGCAGCACACTCGAGCCGCAAATCGGCCCGCCCGGCCGCGCCGATAACGTCTACAGCATTGTCGATTCCATCGCCAGCCTAACCTGGGTGAAAGGCAACCATACTTTCAAATTCGGCGGCAGCGGCGAGTTCCAGGGAAGCTACACCATCACTGTCAGCAATCTTCAGGGAACTTATGGCTTCAGCAGCGCGCAGACGGCGATGCCTTACCTGGTCGCAATCAACACGGCCAACAGCACCAGCGGCGCCAATATCGGAGCCAATCACATCGGACTTCCCTACGCTAGTTTCTTACTGGGCCAGGCGGACACCACGGAAGTCGATCCGCCCTCCCGCGTCCGCTTCGGAAAACAGCAGTGGGGATTTTACGCCCAGGATAGTTGGAAGGTAACCCGCAAGCTGACGCTGGATCTGGGTCTGCGTTATGACTATTCGACCTGGTACAAGGAGCAATACGGCCGCTCGCCGAACCTGGCCCCCAACCTGCCCGACCCCACCGCCGGCGGCCATCCCGGCGCCACCATCTATCAGGCCACCTGCGGCTGCTCCTTCGCCCATAATTACCCCTGGGGCTTCGGGCCGCGCTTCGGCTTCGCCTATCAGGCTCTCGACAAAACCGTGCTTCGCGGCGGCTTCGGAATCGAATACACAGGCACCGGCGTGGCGCAGGTTTTCGGCGCGGCCAGCGGCAATGCCGCCGCCGCCAACCGCTTCGGCCCATCCACCACTCTCGGCAGTCCGATCCTGACGCTGGGGCAAGGCGTGGCGATCAATGGCTCCCCGCTCACGGCCGCCCAGATCGCATGGCCCAACTTCAACCCGGGCTTCTATCCGGTCGGCGGAGTCTACGCCAGCGCCGGCCCGCAGTATTACGACCAGAACGCCGGACGGCCTGCTCGGCAGTATCAATGGAGCTTCAGCGTGCAGCGCGAACTCGCCCGCGACCTCGTCGTGCAAGCCGCCTATATCGGCAATCGAGGAATCTGGTGGCCCACTTATGTCGGCGCCGCGCTCACCAACTACAACTACTTGAGCACGGCGTTACTGAATCAGTATGGTCTGAATCTGAACAATCAGGCCGACCTCGCCACTTTGCTTGCCCCGGTCGGTTCGGCCGCCGCCGGGCGGTTCCAGAATCATATCCCCTTTGCCGGGTTTCCTACCACCCTTTCCGTCGCCCAGTCCTTGCGGCCCCTGCCTCAGTACGGCTCCATCAGCCTGGTTAATCCCCCGCTCGGCGACAGTTGGTACAACGGCCTTCAACTGACCGCGAACAAGCGTTTGTCTCGCGGCCTTCAATTCGATTGGGCCTTTACATGGTCCAAGTCCATGGATACCTTCGCCGGAACGCCCGATGTCCAGAACCGCGCCTTGGCCAAGGGCATCTCCTCGCTCGATCAGCCCTTGGTGATGAGGGTCGGCCTTACTTATTCGACGCCCAAGTGGGGTCCCAAGGTCGTCTCGTTCCTGGTCCGTGATTGGATGTTCAATCCCTTCTTGTATTACGCCAGTGGGACGCCGCTGTCCGCGCCTACCGCCAACGCCACCGGATATCCCTCCGCCCTCGCCACCGCGACCATCAGCAATCTCACCTTCCAAACCGGCCAGTATCAATTCCGCACCGGCCAGCCGCTTTTCCTAAAAGATCTCAATTGCCACTGCTTCGATCCCAACACCACGTTCGTGTTGAATCCGGCCGCGTGGGCCGATCCCGCTCCCGGCCAGTATGGCGGCCAGCAATACTACTCCGATTTCCGCGGCGAGCGCCGCCCTGTCGAGAACCTCGGCTTTGGCCGGCAATTCCGCATTCGCGAAGGAATCAGCCTGAACCTCCGGGCCGAATTCACCAACGTCTTGAACCGCGCCTACATGAATAATCCCAGCGCCGCCAGTCCGCAAACCGCCCCCGTGTGCAAGCTTCCCAGCGGAGCAAACGGGTCCTGCACTTCCCCCGGCCAGCAGATTGTCTCCGGCTTCGGCTCCATCAATACCTCCAGCGTGGCTTACCCGCCCCGCACCGGCCAGCTCGTCGCCCAATTTCGCTTCTGATGAAACCCATCCTCTTCGCCTTGCTCGCCCTGGCCCAGTTCGCCGCCTCCCAGGATGGCGCCGCCGGATATATGCAGAACTGCGCCTCCTGTCACGACGGCGGCAACGGCCGCGCGCCCGCCCGCAGCGCCCTCCGCGCCATGACCCCCGAGCGCGTCCTCGCCGCCATGGAGTCCGGCCCCATGATCTCCATGGCCAGCCGCCTCAAAGCTCAGGACCGTCGCGCCGTCGCCGAATATGTCACCGGAAAATCCTTCTCCCAGCCTCTCGTCACCACCCCGCCCCCCCACGCCATGTGCCCGCCCGGAGCGCCTTCCTTCTCCTTGTCCGGACCCGCCTGGAATGGATGGGGCCTCGACGCCGCCAACACTCGGTTCCAGCAAGCCTCCGCCGCCGGCCTCGCCCCGGAACAGGTCCCTCGTTTGAAAGTCAAATGGGCTTTCGGCTTCCCCGGCGATATCCAAGCTTACGGTCATCCCGCCGTCGTCGGAGGCCGCGTCTTCGTCGGCAGTCAGGGCGGAAAGGTCTATTCCCTAAGCGCGGCCACCGGCTGCGTTTACTGGTTCTTCGACGCCGGCGCCGCCGTCCGCAGCGGCATTAGCGTCGCGCCCCTGCCGGCGGCCTCCGGCTCCCGCTTCGCGGCTTTCTTCGGCGACCAGGCCGCCAACGCCTTTGCCCTGGACGCCGCCACCGGCCAGCTTCTTTGGAAAACCAGGGTCGACGACTTTCCCGTCGCCCGCATCACCGGCAGCCCCGTGTTCTACAACGGCCGCCTGTTCGTCCCCGTCGCTTCCGGCGAAGAGCTGGCTGCCTCCGCCCCCGGCTATCAGTGCTGCCGGTTCCGCGGCAGCATCGTCGCCCTCGACGCATCTACCGGCAAACAAGTTTGGAAAACCTACACCGTCGATCCCCCCAAGCCCACCAAAAAGAGCAAAACCGGAGTCCAGCAATGGGGCCCTTCCGGCGCCCCCATCTGGTCCAGCCCCGCCATCGATCCCCGCCGCAATGCCCTTTACGCTTCCACCGGCGACAATTACAGCGATCCCCCTACCCGCTCAAGCGACGCCTTTATCGCCCTCGATCTCTCCACCGGCCGCATCCTTTGGACCCGCCAGATGACCGCCGGAGACGCCTACACCGCCGCCTGCCGTCTGCCGGACAAATCCAATTGCCCGGATTCCAACGGCCCGGACCTCGACTTCGCCTCCCCTCCCATCTTGCTAACCCTTTCCAACGGCAAACGCGCCCTGGTCGCCGGACAAAAATCCGGCGTCGTGCACGCGCTCGATCCCGATCAGCAAGGCGAGCTCCTCTGGTCGACTCGCATCGGCCAGGGCGGAACCATGGGCGGAGTGCAGTGGGGCTCAGCTTCCGACGGCTCCAACGTCTATGTCGCCTTGTCCGATATTGGACGCATCATGTTGACTTACAGCCCCAATACCGACGCCGATCCCACGCGCGGCGGCGGCATGTTCGCCCTTCGCCTCTCCGACGGACGCCGCCTCTGGTATACCCCTCCCCCAGGCTGCGCCGGCCGCCCCCGTTGCAGCCCCGCCCAATCCGCCGCGGTCTCCGCCATTCCCGGAATCGCCTTTTCCGGATCGGTCGACGGCCATCTCCGAGCCTATTCCATGGCCGATGGCCGCATCGTCTGGGACTTCGACACCATCCAGCCATTCCAAACCGTCAACGGCGTCGCCGCCCGCGGCGGATCCCTCGACGGCCCCGGTCCCGCCATCGCCGGCGGCATGCTCTTCGTCAACTCCGGCTATCCCACCGCCGGCGGCATGCCCGGCAACGTGCTCCTCGCCTTTTCCGTGGATGGAAAGTAAAACCCGCTGCCGCGCCGCTCCCACTTCATTCCAATAGACCCTGCGCCCGGCGCCGGATAGAAAATTTCGATTGGAAGCCGAAACAATTCTGCTCTATTCTGAGAGTGCGGTCCTGTATGTCTTTTTTGGACCCCCGGGCGTCGTAACGGTTTTCTCCCTAAAGGACGCCGCTTTCCCCGTCGAAAAGAATTTGACGCACGTCGGCGCGTGCGCCCATCTACTCAAACTAACGGCCCGGTTTCGGCGAACAAAAATAGAGGCTTCGATGTCATTATCCGCGATTACGCCCGCTCCCATACCCTTCCTCTCTGGCAGGACCCGAAAGATGCCCTGCCCGGAGTGGCGCGCACTCTTGGAGTTGTATGCCCAGGCCGCCCGGAGCTTCAGCGACGCCATAAACGCCCTGCCTCTTGCCCCGGGCTCGGAATTTAATCGAGCCTGGGAACGAGCCGAGCGAGCCCGCAAAACCTGCGACGACGCCCGTACCGCCCTGCTGCGGCACGAGCATGGGCACGATTGCGCCTCTCAGCGTTCTCCCGCTTGAGTCGCCCCGGCGCTTTGTTTGGCCCGATGCTCCCGGTAGGCCGCCCGCGCGGCCTGAATCTGCTTTACGTGGTCCTCGACATGATGCGCGTTGTTCAATACCAGGTCCCGCAGCGTCCAGCGCCCCGCCTCCGCATGCACGCAGGGCCGCTGGAAGGCTTCCTCCGGCATCCCCTTCAGCAATTCGTAGTTCTCCGACCGCAGCACCCGGAACGTCTCCAATGCTTGCGAGATCTTGCGTCTCGCGTAGTCCAGCCGGTCGGCCCAAGCCTCCCCGTTGAAGGGGTAAAGGGTGGGATTGTCCTCCGCCAAGACCTGCCGCAGCCGCATCACATAGACAGCTTCCGTATCGGCCAGGTGGCAGACGATCTGCCTCACGCTCCATTTCTCCGGCGAGGGCTTGAAATCCAACTCCGGTCCCGCCGCTCCCGTCGTCGCCACCGCCAACAGCTCCGCTCCGCGGCGGAAGCGTTCCAGTAGATTTGCGAGTTCGCTCAAAGTGAAACCATTATAATTGAGGAGCGAGACGGCTCATGTCCCTCACCAAAACCGCCCTATCCATCCTTGTTTGCGCGGCTGTCGCCCTGGCGCAACGCCAGCTTGCCGACCATCCGATGCGGCAAGCTGTGCGAGGCCCTCACGGGGCCGTCGCCGCCGGGAGCGAATACGCCACTGAAGCCGGCATGCGCATGTATTACCGCGGCGGCAACGCCGTGGATGTAGGCGTCGCCGCCATGTTCGCCGCCTCGGTCACCGAGTTGTCGCACTTCGGCCTTGGCGGCGAAGCGCCCATTCTCATCCGCTCCAAAGCGGGCAAGGTCTACGCCATCGCCGGGGTGGGAACCATGCCTAAGCTCGCCACCGCCGACTTTTTCCGGAACCATAAGTTGGGCCCGGGGGAGGCCGAGATGATGGAACGAGAGCCGGGCGGGCTCAAGGGAATTATCCCAGTGGCCGGAATCCTGCCGGCGCTCGTTCCGGGCATGGTCGATGCCGGGTTGCTGGCGCTGCGCGATTTCGGAACGAAATCTTTTCAGGAAGCGATCGCTTCCGCCATCGAAGACGCCGACGGCTACGCCATCGACGAATTGCGCGTGGCCGTTATCAGCAACAGCCGCCGCTTCTTCGATCTGTGGCCCACTTCGAAAGCGCATTTCATGCCCAATGGCCGGCTTCCCCAGGTGGGCGAGATTTTCCGCCAGCCCGATACCGCCCGCACGCTTCGCGCGATGGCGGAAGTGGAGAAGAAAGCCCTCGCCGCCGGGGCCAGCCGCGAAAAGGCCATCGACGCCGTCCGCGACTACTTCTATCGCGGCGAGATCGCCCGCAAAATCGACGCTTTCAGCAAAGCCAACGGCGGCCTGCTCCGCTATGAAGATATGGCCGCCTTCCGGCTCCAACCGGAAGAACCGGTCTCCACCACCTATCACGGCTACACTGTCTACAAACCCGGCTTCTGGAGCCAGGGCCCCGCCATGCTGGAAATTCTCAACATCCTGGACGGTTACGACACCCGTCCCGGCTTCAACTCGGCGGAATACATTCACCGCTCGGTCGAGGCGATGAAATTGGCGTACGCCGATCGCGACACCTATTATGGCGATCCCAAATTCAATCACCTTCCCGTGCAGGCCTTGATCGGCAAGGAATACGCGGCGGAGCGCCGCAAGCTGATCGGCAATCGCGCTTCGATGGAGTTCGAGCCGGGCGCGCTGAACGGCAAAGTCGGGATGCATCCGGTGAAGGCCGAGCAGGCGCACATAAAGATTGACGACGCCCTCATCGCCAAGGACACGACTTGCGTGGACGCCATCGACGCCGACGGAGTCGTTTTCTCGGCGACGCCTTCCGGCGCCTGGCTGCCCAGCGTCATCGCCGGCGACACGGGCATTCCCCTTACCGAGCGCGCCCAGCAGTTTGTCCTGGTGCCGGGCAACCCCAATGAGCTCGCGGGCGGCAAGCGGCCCCGCGTCACCCTAAGCCCGACCATTGTGACGCGCCTTTCCGACGGAAAGCCCGCCGCCGCGCTTTCCACTCCCGGCGGCGACAATCAGGACCAGGCGCTCACCCAAATTCTGATCGCCGCGCTCGATTTCAACATGAACGCGCAGAACGCGATCGAAGCTCCCCGCTTCCAGACTCGCCACTTAGTCTCCAGCTTCGACAACCACGCCTGGAGCATCGGCGACCTCATGCTGGACGAGCGCATCCCCCAAGCTGTCGCCGCCGAGCTTGCCCAGCGCGGCCATCACGTCAGCTTCATGTCGCGCTATTCCAATGGCGCCGCGCCCGTGCTGATCAAATTCCTTATGGGAGGAACGATCGAAGCCGGCGCCGATCCGTTCTACAACCGCTCCGCCCACGCATACTAAAGCGCGGCGTTTTCCTATTTCCAGTCGGCGGTGAACACGTTGAATTCGTAGGGACTTTTGCCCTGATAGCTCGAAATAAACACGATCTTCTTCCCATCGGGCGAAAATTCCGGGAAAGCGTTGAAGCCGCCGTAATGGGTGATCTGTTCCAGTCCTGTGCCATCCAGGTTGATGGTGTACAGCTCGAAATCGTTGCTGTCGCAGTGATTCTTATTCGAAGAAAACAAGAGCTTCTTGCCGTCTGGCGTGAACGTCGGGGCGAAATTCGCGCAGCCGTTGGCGGTAATTTGCTTTGCGTTCGAGCCGTCGCTGTTGGCCACCCACAGCTCCATCTTCATGGGGGCCGTGAGGTTTTGCTTCAACAGATCGCGATACGTCGCCGCTTTCTCCGGCGTATCGGGATGGAACGCGCGCCACGCCATTTTCGTCCCATCGCGCGAAAGAACCGGGCCGCCATCGTAGCCCTCGGTCTTGGTGAGTTGCTTTTTCGCGGACCCATCTTCCTTCATCGTCCAGATATCCAGGTCGCCCGAAGCCAGAGACGTATAGATGATCTGCTTGTTTTTGAAATTGACGGTCGCTTCGGCGTCGTAGCCCGGCGTGTCCGTCAGTTTTTTGACGATCTTCCCATTGTCCTCGGCGAGATAAATGTCGTAACCCGGGTGCACCGCCCAGAAATAGCCCTTGCTGCGATCCGGCTTGGCCGGACAAGACGCGCTAGCCTGATGCGTTGAAGCATAGAGGATATGCTTGTTGTCGGACAAAAAGTATCCGCACGTGGTTACGCCCTTGCCGGATGAGACCATGTGAACGTCTGAGCCGTCCGCGTTCATAATGTAGATCTGATCGCAATCATGGCCATCGCGAGTGGATTGGAAGATGAGCCGTTTGCCATCTGGCGCCCAATAGGCCTCCGCGTTTTCACCTCCATGCGTGAGCTGTTGGAGGTTGTCCAGGTGAGAGCTGGAGGGAGCGAGGGACTGGCCAAAACCCCGCGCCGATAACAGACACACAACGGCGCAAATCGGCTTTTTCATAAGCGACCATTGTATAAGAATGAAGCTCGGCATCGACTTTGGAACCACTCGCATCGTAGTCGCGGCGGCAGATCGGGGAAACTTCCCTTTAGTGCGGTTCGAAACGGCAGAGGCGACATTCGAGTGGTTTCCCCCGCTGGTGGCTCTGCGCGGCTTCGACCGCCGCTTCGGTTGGGAGGCCTGGCAGGCGCAAGGCGACGCCAATTGGACCGTGATCCGATCCCTGAAGCGCTACTTGGAGGACGCCGGCCCTCATACGATGCTGGAAACGGGCGAAGGAGCGGCGGCGCTCGCAGATCTGACTCAGGGCTTGCTTAGAGCGCTGCATGCGTCTTTGTCGGCGCATTTCGGCGCCGAGGAAAAGCTGGAAGTCATGCTTGGCGTTCCGGCCAACGCCAATAGCAATCAACGCTTTCTTACCGTGGAGGGATTCCACCAAGCCGGCTTCTCGGTGCTGGGACTGCTGAACGAACCCTCCGCAGCCTCCATCGAATTCGGGCATCGCCAACAGATCCGCGGGCGGATTTTGGTGTACGACCTGGGCGGCGGCACGTTCGACGCGTCGTTGGTGGAATTGGACGAGCGCACCCACACGGTGCTTGCGACCGAGGGGATCTCGACGCTCGGCGGCGACGAGTTCGACCATATCCTTGCCGCGATGGCCGTGGGAGACGAAACCCTGGCCGCGCTCAGCCCCTCCGCGTTGTTCCGCTTGCAGGACGAATGCCGCCGGCAAAAAGAGGCATTGCATCCCAACTCGCGCAGAATCGTGGTGGATCTGGACGTAATCGAAGACGGCATGGGGCAGGCCACCATCTCCGTCGGCGATTACTACGAGCGCTGCCGTCCGCTGATCGAAGAGACCATCGCCGCTACAACCAAGCTGGCGGCGCGCGGGGACATCGACGCCTTATACATCACCGGCGGCGGCAGCGAATTGCCGCTGGTGGCGCGAATGCTGCGCGAAGAGTTCGGACGGAAAGTGAAGCGCAGCGAGCACACGCGCTCGGCCACGGCGATCGGCCTGGCGATTCAGGCGGACGAAACCACGGGGTACAAGTTGCGCGAAGTGTTTACGCGCAATTTCGGGGTGTGGCGAGAGTCCGATTCCGGCTCGCGCATGGTATTCGATCCGATCTTTCCTCGCGACACCCGCCTGCCCGCAGCCGGGGAGCCGCCGCTGACGGTATCCCGCCGGTATCAACCCGTTCACAACATCGGCGATTTCCGCTATCTGGAAGCGGCTTGCGTCAACGAAACGGGCGAGCCTTCCGGCGACATCGCGGTGTGGGACGAGATTCTGTTTCCCTTCGATCCCGCGGTCGCCGCCGCACCGATGCTCACGGAAGTGACGGTGGAGCACACGCCCGCCGCATCCGCGCAGCAGATCGAAGAGCAGTACGCCTGCGATTCCGCCGGCGGCGTTGCGGTCACTATCCGCAATCTGACGGCGAACTACGGACGCGAATACCGTCTCGGGCGCTGGAGCGGCAAGCAAGCCGTGGTGCGGCCCACCGCGCGGAAGCGGGCGCGAAAGGCGTCCACGCAGTGAATTTAGCAAGAGCGTGCTGGACGCAATCGAACTAGGCTTCGCGGCCATTCTGGTGGCGCTGTTTCTGGCGTGGCCCGGGGTTGCGCCTTTTTTTCAAGCTCTCGCAAAGCGGACGTTTTGGTGCATGCTGCTGTGGGCGATTCTTCCCGTGGCGTTGCGGCTGCCGCTGTTGCCGCGCGCCCCCGCGCCTGTCCCGGCCACGGCCGACGACATGAGCTATCTGTTGCTGGCCGATACGCTCTCGCACTTGCGCCTTGCGAACCCGCCGCATGCATTTGCCCGCTTCTTTGAGACCAACTTCGTGCTGCAAGACCCAAGCTACAGCTCGATCTTTCCGCTGGGCCAGGGCCTTGCTTTGGCGACGGGCAAAATGCTTTTCGGCCACGCCTGGGCCGGAGTTCTGCTCTCGCATGGAATCTTGTGCGCATTGTGTTATTGGATGCTGCGCGGATGGATCTCGCCGGGCTGGGCGCTGGCGGGGGGATTTCTGGCGGCGATTCAATTTGGGCCGCTGAGCTACTGGATGAACAGCTACTGGGGCGGAGCGGTGTCGGGAATCGCGGGCTGCCTCGCCTTTGGCGCGCTGCCCCGGCGCAACGGGTGGCTGCTGGGCCTCGGCCTTGGCTTGCAGCTTCTCACGCGTCCCTACGAATTTCTCTTGCTGTCGATGAGCATCACGGCGCTGGCGTGGTGGGAAAGAATTCGGCTTCGCACGCTTGCCGCCTCCGTGCTCGCGGTTTTGCCCGCCGTGGCCGTTATGTTTTTCCACAACCACGCCGTCACCGGAAGCTGGACCAAGCTTCCCTATACCGTCAGCCGCTATGAGTACGGCGTTCCGGCGAGCTTCACTTTCGAGCCCAATCCCAAACCGCATCGCGAACTGAGCCAGGAACAGCGCGACGATTACGATGCGCAAAGCCGGGCGCACGATCGCGAGGCAAGGCTACCCTTTCTGCGGCGCCTGTCGAGCCGGCTGCACTATGCGCGCTTTTTCTTTCTCCCTCCGCTGTATTTGGCGCTTCCTTTTTTCCTGTTGAACCGCCGCTTCCAGCCGATTCTCGTCCCGGTGGCGATCTTCGCGGCCGGCACGACTTTCTACCCCTACTTCTATCCGCATTACGTGGCGGCGATCGCGTGCGTGTTCGTGCTGATGACCGTCGCCGGTTTGGAGTGGATTGGACAGCGCAGCGCGCCGGCAGCGCTGATCCTTGTCCTGCTGGCGGCGGGGCATTTTTTGTTCTGGTACGGGCTGCATCTGGCCGGCGACGAGCAGACCTTGGCGGCCTTGCAGCCGTATGAATCCGGCGATTACCTCAACCGCGGGGATCCGGAAGGGCGCAGGGCGGTTCAAAGACGGCTGGCCGATTCTCCCGGCAAGCATCTGGTGTTCGTACGATTCGCCGCGTCTCATCCGCTGCGCGAATGGATCGGCAACGAAGCCGATATCGATCAAGCGCGGATCGTGTGGGCGCTGGATTTAGGCCGCGCGGAGAATGAAAAGTTGCGGCGGCATTATCCGGACCGCACTTCCTGGCTGCTGGAGCCGGACGACCATCCTCCGCGCTTGCAGCCCTACGCGCAGACGCTGGAGATTCACTTGGAGCCCGTGGAGCCGGCGCCGTGAGAGCCTACAGCTCCAGCAAGTACCCTTTCCGGCCGACGTTTCTCGCCGTGGTTTCGCCGATTTGCACGGTTTGCCCTTCGGCCTCGTGGATGTGGCCGCAAAAAAAATGCGCCGGCTGAACTCGCTGGATGAATTCGCGCACGGCGCGGCTGCCCGCATGAAGGCCGTCGTGGACCCGGTCGAGAGGGGTGTTCAGGGGCGGCGCATGGCAAATCATAACCAGCGGCTTCAAATCCGCGAATTGATTTAACCGAAGCGCGAGCTCGTCTTCGGAATATTCTCCCGGCGTGTCGAAGGGGGTTGGACTCGAATATCCTAGTCCGGCCCAATGCCAGCCTCCCGCTTCAAAGGAACGACCGTGAAAGGCGGCGAAGCCAAAGCGTTCGCAAAACGAGGCGATATCCGATTCCGATTCGTGATTTCCGGGCAGGACGTAGACGCGGCCGCCGCGGCGCCGCATGGCCTCGCCCATGGGCTCGAATCCGCGCGCCCAGCTCACCAGATCGCCGGCGGCGAAATAATAATCGGCTTCGATCTTCATCAACTTTTCCAGGGCGCGGACGTCGTTGTGGAGATCGGAGAAGATGAGGGCGCGAGTCATTCTACCATGGTATTCATGTTTCCCGAAGCGTTTCAGATTGGCGGGGTGAAAATCCGGCCCGCCACGGTGCTGGCGCCGATGGCCGGCGTCACGGACACGGTCTTCCGGAGGCTGATCCGGGCGCAGGGGGGCTGCGGACTGCTGATGACGGAGTTCACCAGTTCGCACGGCGTAGTGGCCTCGGCGCGGGCTTCCAAGCCCACGCGAAGCTTCCGATATCTGTATTTCGAGCCGGACGAGCATCCGATTTCCGCGCAGCTTTTCGGCGCCGATCCCCCGGTCCTGGCGGACGCCGCGAGGTACTGTCAGGATTTGGGCTTCGATATCGTGGACATCAACTTCGGCTGTCCGGTAAAGAAAGTGGTGAGCTGCAATGGCGGCTCCGGACTGCTGCGAAACTTGCCTTTGGTCGAGCGCATTTTGCGCTCGGTGCGGGCCGCCATCGCCATTCCGCTGACGATGAAGTTCCGGGCCGGATGGAACGATCGCGAGCTTGTGGCGGTGAAGATGGCCAAACTGGCGGAGGATTGCGGGCTGCAAGCCATCGCCCTGCATCCACGAACCCGCGAACAAGGCTACAGCGGCAACGCCGATTGGACGCGCATCGCGGAGGTGAAAGCCGCGGTCCAAATACCGGTAATCGGCAACGGCGACATCACACGGCCCGAGGACGCCGTCCGGATGGTTCGGGAGACGAATTGCGACGCGGTGATGATTGGCCGCGCCGCGTCGTCGAATCCGTGGATTTTCCGCCAAATTTCGGAGTATCTGCAAACAGGCCGTTATGAGACTCCTCCCGAGCACGCCCGTTATGAGCTGATGCGCCGTTACTATTGCATGCTTCAAGCGCACGGGGCGGCGGACGCCACCGGCAAGATGAAGCAATTCGCGACTTATTTCACTCACGGCGTGCGGAACGGCTCGCGCCTGCGGGCCGAAATCTATCATGCCCGCGAGCCGGGCGAGATCCTGGCGCGGGTGGACCAGTTCTTCGAGCGGGAACTCACGGTCAACGCATAGCGAATCCCGCCCGGCGATGAAGCACGTTCAAATCGTCACCGACGGAGCCTGCATCGGCAATCCAGGGCCGGGAGGCTGGGCGTGCATTTTACGCTATGGCCGCCACAAAAAGGAGCTGTGGGGCGGAGAACCGTCCACCACCAACAACCGAATGGAGCTTAAAGCGGCCATTGAGGGCTTGCGGAGGTTGCGCGAGCCGTGCGAGGTGGAGGTTGTGACCGATTCGCAATATCTCAAAAGCGGCATCACGTCCTGGATCAAGAATTGGAAACGCAACGGCTGGCGGACGAGCGAAAAAAAGCCGGTTGTGAACCGGGACCTCTGGGAGGAGCTGGACGGACTGGTGAGCCGGCACTCGGTTCAATGGAGCTGGACCAAGGGACACGCCGATCACGACGACAATAACCGATGCGACGAACTGGCCACGCGCGCCGCGCGCGAGCAAGCCGCGCGAGGCGCCAGAGTATGATCGGTACATGAATAAGCTTCTCTGGCCTGTTTTGTTTCTTTCTTCGGCGGCTTGCGCGCAGCCTTTTGGAGCGGGGGTAAAGCTGGGTTCGACGCTTACCGACGCGCTTTCCTCGCTGCCGTCTGTGTCCATAGCCAACAGCGCACACTTCATTGTGGGGCCTTATCTGGAGCTTCGCCTGCCGCTCGGCTTCGCCGTGGAAGCGGATGCGTTGTACGAGCGAGGGCTGTACAACGCCGTAGTCACCGACGGCTCGACTTGGCAATTTCCGGTGGTGGCGAAGTACAAGTTCGGCGAACACATCCTCCGACCGTACATCGAAGGCGGCCCGTCGTTTAGCCGCATCGCGGACATCGCCGAGCTTCCCTTTTTGAATCATCGCAACAATTTCGGTGTGGCGCTGGGAGCAGGAATTGAAATGAAGGTGCTGTTTGTACGCGTCTCACCGGAGATACGTTACTACTTCATGGCTGCGCAGAACCTTTCAAGCGCCTTATTCGAATCGAACCGCAACCAGGCGACGTTTACGATCGGGTTCGGGTTGTAGGATTACGCGGAGGCGAGTTTGCGGAGCCGAAGCGTGAGGCGGCTCTTGTAGCGGGCGGCGGTGTTCTTCTTGATGATGCCCCATTTGGCGGAGCGGTCGATCAGGGAGAACGTTTTGGGAACGAGCGCTTCAGCGGCTTTCGCGTCTTTGGCGTCGAGCAGGCGGCGCATGGCGCGGATCTGATGCCGCAGCCGCGACCGGCGCATTCCGTTGATTGCGGTGCGCCTCTTTGCGATGCGGGTACGCTTGATTGCGGATACAGTATTAGCCATTCGAATTGTCAGGATAACACACCCGAATGCGAACTCATGACGGCTATGGGCCTGAGAGATGAGGCGGCGAAGGGCGGCGCGACACCGTGAGGGGCGGTCAGGTTTTACAGCAATTCCGGCGCGATTTGAGAACCTCGTCGATCAGGAATAGATCCGTCAAGAGGGCGCGAAGATGGATGGAGGCGTTCAAATTGTCGATGAGCTGGGAGCTGATGGCGGGCTGAGCGAGAACCAGTTCGATGGCGGCGAGCGAGTCCGCGGCATCGCGATCGAGTACAGCCAGGAACGGCGAGCGCAGTTCGTCGCGGGCGGCGGCAGAGATGCCCTTCAGCGCTTCGGCGGCTTTCGCCAAATATTCGCGGATCTCGACGCCATCGGCGACCCCTTGGGCCGCGTAGGCGAGCATAAACTCGTAGGACTCTTCGATGACGCTGCAGCGGCCGGCGAGGCTCACAGGTCCGGGCTCGCGCCGCGGCTGGCGGTTGAGACGGTCCAGCGCTCGGGGTCGTGGTGCTCGAGGTAATGGCTACGATCCAGCATACCGGTGACCATCGACTTGGTGATGACGAGCTTCTCGGGCCGCAAGGCGAAATAGATGTGCATCATGATGAGCGCGATCAAGCCCACGCCGGCCAAGCCATGCAAAACGTACATCAGCCCCCAAGTCATGTCGCCGAAGATGTAGGGGTCGCGGGTAAAAAACGGCGTCCGCACGCGCTTCAGCATGAACAGCCCGGTCAGAGCGACGGAAAGTCCGGCCGCCAGGATCGCCAGGTGATACATCTTGTTTTCCAGCGGATACTTGGCGAACTTGCGCGGCAGAGGGGCGCGGCCGCCGGTGGCGCGCTTCCAACGCCGCGCGGCGTCTTCGATATCGACGGAATCCGGCCAGATCGACCAGAAATCCAGCCAGAACGAAGCATGGACCACGTGAAACAAAATCGAAGCCGTCAGCACCAAGCCGGCGATCCAATGATAAGCGACCCAGGGAAAGCGGTAGCCGAGTTTAGGCGCGAAAGCGGTGAAAAGAAGGGTCAACATCGCCGCAGCCATCACCCAATGGAAAAGGCGGGCGGCCAGGGAATGGCGGGGAATTTTCGCTGGGACTTCGCCGGCGTGCGCCGGCGGCTGGTATTCGCCGGGAGCGGCGAAAAAACGAAGCCAAATGGCATGGCCGATGAGAAAGGTCAGGCCAGCGATGGCGCAAACCCAGATCAGGGCGAAGGAAATGTGAATAGGGACCGTTTGGCCCCAAGGGCTGACAGCGGTTTCGATTACGCCCACGTTGCCTCCTGGACGCCGCTGATGGCGCGTTTCACCAAATTACGCATCAGCGGGATCTTATAGCCGTTGAACCGGAGGGGCTCGGCGGCGGCGACGGCGATCTTGCCGGCGGCGGCGCCGAGGGTGGGGGTGCGGGGCTTGCCCCGCATGAAATCCTCAACTTTTTTGAGCCGCAAGGGCCGGGCGGCGGCGGCATTGACGGCGATGCGCAAGCGCTCGATGTTGCCGCCCGAGACGACCATGGCGGAAGCGACGTTCAGCAACGGAAAATCCCAAACCTGGCGATCACGGACCTTTTCGAAATAGAACTGAGCGCCGGCCCAGGCAGCGGGGATGCGGATGGCGGTGAGCAGGTCGCCGGGCTGGAGGACGTTCATGCGGGTGATATCGACGTCGGGGCCAATGAAGTAGTCTTCGGCGTTGACAAGGCGTTCGCCCTTGGAGTTGCGAATCACCATTTGGGCATCGAGGACGATGAGAGCGGGGGCGGTGTCGGAGGGGTTGACAGCGACGCAGCGGTCCGCTCCGATGATGGCGTGCTCGCGATTGATGGCGGCCGGCGTATCGGCAAAGCAGATATTGCCGCCGGCGCGATAACATTTCCAACCGCCGCGGTAATACCAGCAGCGGGTGTCTTGGGAAACGTTGCCGCCGATAGTGCCTTGATTTCGAATTTGGGGCGAAGCGGCGGCTTCGGCGCCGGTGGAAAGAATGCTGAATTTGGCCCGGACGACCGGATGGCGCACGACTTCGGCGAGGGTGGTCATGGCGCCGATTTCGAGGCCGCCGTTCCAGTCGCGGATGCCGCGAAGCTCGGCGATCTGGCTTAGATCGACGACGACTTTGGGTTTTTTGATGCGGTCCTTGAGCCAGTCGAAGCTATCGAGGCCGCCGCCGAGCGCCCAGGCGTCGCGGCCGAAACGGTCTAGCAGGGCAATCGCGTCTTGGGCGGTGGCCGGTTGAAAGAGCTCGAAGGCCGGCATGATATCTCTGACGATAGCCATATTCGTTTCTCCTTCCGCTAGATGTGGGCGGTGAGGGGCTCCTGCATGGGCCGGCCCGCCTCAAGCGACGACAGAATGGTATCCAAGTTCACGGGCGCACGGCGGAAAATTTCGTCGCCCAAGGCGTCGGAAAGGGCGTTGAGGATGGCGCAGCAACCGGCGCCCACCGGAGGCTCGCCGATGCCGCGAGCGCCGACGGGCGTTTCCGGATCGGGAATGTCCAAAGCGTCCCATTGCATGTTGACGGGGACGTCCAAAATGGTGGGCGGCTTGTTGTGATGAAAGCGCTTGGCCAAAGCGACGCCGTAGTGCTGATCATAGACCCATTTCTGGCCGATGGCGTGGCCGATGCCCAGAGTGGAGCGGCCGAGGATCTGGCCTCCGAGAGAGCGCGGATGAATGATCGTGCCGACGTCGGCGACCGCCATGTAATCGAGGATGCGGTAGGCGCCGGTTTCGACATCGACTTCGACTTCGGCGAATCCGGCGACGTAGGAATGGGTGGCTCCATCGCGCGGCGCGGTGTCTTTCGCTACGGCCAACAGGCCTTGGCCGGCGAGAGCCTTGGCCGAATTCGCGGTGAAGGGATTGACGCCTTCCGGGATTTCGTGGCCGTCGAAAACGCCGCCCAGCTCGATGGCCTTCCGGGCGGCCTGGCCGAGGCTCATGCCGGCCCCGCCGCCTTTGCGAGCCACGCGCTCCTGGGCGACCTCGTAGTCTTCCGGCTTGCCGCCGAGCTGGCTGGCGGCGATTTGTTGCAGCTTCTTCTTGGCGTCCTGCGCCGCGGCGTAAGCCGCGCGGGTCATAGCGTGGGTGGTCTGGCTGCCGCCGGAGGGAGAACTGTTGGGGAGGTTTTTGGAGGTGTTGCCCCAAACCACTTCACATTTCTCCCACGGCACGTCGAGAACTTCGGCGACCACCCGGTGCGAATCGTGCACCGACTCGGTGCCGAGGTTGCCGATGCCGGATTGAATGACGATGCGGCCATCGGGCTTGATGAGGAATAGACCGTCGAAGCCCACGGAGCCGCCGACGAAGCAGCTTGTAGCGACGCCGATGCCGCGGACCTTGGAGCCGCTGCGCTTGGGGCGCGCTTTGCGGCGCTCCCATTGGAACATCTCCGCGCCGCGATCGATGGCTTCCTTAATATAGGCGCTGGTGACATAGGCGCGCTTGCCGGCGGGCGGAACGGGAGGCCCGATCGGGGCTTTGCCTTCGGGCGCATTGATGCGATGAATGGCGACCTGATCGAGGCCGAGCTTGCGCGAGGCTTTGGCCAAGACCGGCTCCATCAGCGCGATGCCCTGGAATCCGCCGGGCTGGCTCTGGGAAAGGCGGGGAGGCGTATTGGTAAGCACGGTGACGCCGCGCCAGCGCATCGCCTCGGGTTGATACATGAGCGAGAGCATGCGGCCGGAGTTATTGGCGTCGCCTTGAGGATCGTACGGACCATTGTCGAGAATCACGAACATATCGACGGCGGTGATCCGGCCTTGCTTGGTGAATCCGACTTTGAGGCGCCCTTGCAGGCTGGGGCGGGCGCGGCCGATGAAGTGTTCTTCCTCGCGGCTGACGCGCATCATGACCGGCGCGCCGGTTTTTTTCGAAAGAAGCGCGGGAATGATCGCGGAGATGGCGCTGGTGATTTTGCTGCCGAACCCGCCGCCGGTGTATTCGCTGATGATGACCACGCGGCTGGTGTCGGGAAATCCTCTTTCGTCCAGCAGGCCCAGCCAGCGGGCGACGGCGGGCGCGGTGGGCTGCGTGCTTTGGGTGGAGCAGTGCAGGAAGACCTTGCCGTTGCGCCAATAGGCCATGGCGGAGCGGGTTTCCAGCGTCTGATGGCTGGTGTTGGGAGTGACGAAAGTTTCGTCCAGGACGAGGTCGGCTTTTTGGAAGCCCGCTTGGAGGTCTCCGAACGACCATTCGTCGCTTTGGGGCGCGACGAGGACGCCCTCGGGCCGCAATTTGCCCATCGGCAAACGGCCTTCCTTCGCTTCGGCGAAATCGGCCTCGGTCCATTTGAGCTCTTTGACGAGAGGCGGCGGCGCGGGCTGTCCTTGCGGCGCGGGCGGGCGGATCCAGATGTTGCCTTCCAGGCGGGCGTTGGGTCCGCCCGGTTTGAGACTCTCCAGGGGATCGATGACGTGGGGGAGGCGCTCGAAATCGATGCGGATGCGCTCGATGGCCTCGGCGCAGGTGAGCTCGTCGACGGCGCAGACGGCCAGGATCGGCTCGCCTTGGTAGAGAGGCTCACTGGCGAGGCCACGCTCGCCCAGGGGATTGGCCGGGATGCGCTGGCCAAGATCGGTGAGGCTGTCGGCGGGCTTGGGCATGTCGTCGGGGGTGAGTATCGCCTTGACGCCGGGCATTTTCAGCGCTTCGGTTGCGTCGATCTTGCGGATGCGGGCGTGCGGCATGGGGCTAAGCAGAAGTTTGGCGAAGAGCATGCCTTCGGCGCGATAGTCTTCCGCGTATTTGGCCTTGCCAGTGACTTTGGCCACCAGGTCGGGCGTGACGTAGTTTTTGCCGAGCAGTTTATAAGGAGGGTGTTTTGGCAGATCAGGCATGGAGCGATCCTTTCCGCGACAGCTCGGCGCCGCGCATCATCGCGTTGAGAATTTTGTTGTAGTCCTGGCATCGGCAGAGGTTGCCCGAGATGCCATGAGCCAATTCTTCGCGAGTGGGATTGGGATTGGTCTTCAAGAAGCCGACGGTGGCCATGATGTAGCCAGGCATGCAGAAGGCGCATTGGAAACCCTGCTCGTCGATCACGCCCTGCTGCACGGGGTGGAGCGCGCCGTCCGGGGCTGCGAGTCCTTCAATGGTGACGATATTCTTGCCGCGCGCGGTGTGGGTAAGAATGGAGCAGGAGTAGTGAGGGACGTCGTCGATGAGGACGGTGCAGGCGCCGCATTCGGAGCGGTCGCAGCCGATTTTTGTGCCGGTGAGGCCGAGCTTGTAGCGAATGGTCATGGCAAGGGTTTCCTGCTTCATGACGTCTACGCGGCGCTGCTGGCCGTTGACGTTGAGAGTGACCAGGCGCTCTACAGAACCGGCGGCCGAGGCGCCGGCGCGCGCGACCGAACTGCGGAACAGATAGGCCGCGCTGGAGACGGCCCCCGCGGCGATGACTCCCTTGATGGCTTGCCGCCGCGAAAACCCCTGAGCGGCATCGGTTGAGATGGGTCTGTCTGGCATCCAGGTTGCCTCCCGAATCGGAGCCGCGGATGGCGAGCCGCCGCCGATTCGGATGCATTATATACCCCTGGGCGGAGGGGCGCAGCCAGGGTTATGCTCTCGCATAAGGCGCGAAGGAGGCCTATTGACGCGCGCTGGGATCGCCGGTGGGAGGAGGAGCGAGATCCTGGTGCGCGGGAGGGCCGAGGAGTTCCTGGAAGATCGGCTTCAACGCGTCCGCCCAGATTTGGTATGCCCTGACGGTGGGATGCAGTTTGTCCGGGTTCATCATGCCATCGAAGAGCTTGCCGTCTTTGCCGGCGAGTTTGCCGTTGATATTCAGGAAGCGAGTCTGGCCGCCGCCGGCGGCGAGTCTCGCAAGATTCTCGTTAATACGCTCGATGAGCGGCATCACGGCCATGTTGTCATTGCGAGGAAAGATGGCTGTCAGCAGGAGGGTGGCGGCGGGCGCTTTCGCGCGCATCAGCTCCAAAACGGCTTGAATGCCGCGCGTGATTTCCGCGGCCTTGTTGTCCACGCCTTCCACGGGCGGGCGATTGCCAACGTTGTTGGTTCCCGCGAGCAGGACGATCACCTTGGGATTTACGCCATCGAGCTCGCCATTTTCGAGACGCCACAAAATATTCTCGATTCTGTCCGCGCCCCATCCAAAGTCGGCGGCGTTCCAGCCGAAGAAGTTTTGATTCCAATTGGCCAGCAGCGCAGGGTAATCGGCTGCGCCCCAACGGCGGACGATGGAGTCGCCTTCAAAATAGACGTCGATGCGGCCTTGCTTGGCCTTTGCGAGAAGCTGCTGGTGAGCCAAAAGCGAGTTGGGGTCGGTGCGCGGGGAGGGGCGATCGGCGGGCGCCAGCGGCTGGGCGAGCGTAAGGGGGGCGAGAGCGAGGGCCGCGGCGGCGATCCTCATTGCAACGAAGCTTTATGGCCGATGAATTTATCCACCCAGGGGATGAAATACTTCCAGTTGGGCGCGTCGGTGTGGCCGCCGTCGTGCTGACGCCATGCAAGCTGGCCATCCATCAAGGCCACGTTCACGGGGGGCATTTTCTCCGTGTGGTAATCGTCGGACCGGCCCAGGTCTTTAGCGCCAAGCAGCCGGAACACGGGCTGAGCAGCGATGGCTGCCATAAAGCTGCCTTGATGATCGAGCCACTTTGCGTCGCCTCTTTCGGGCACTCCGTAGCTGATGAAGGTGAGGCGGGGGGCGCAGAGGGCCAGAAGCTCGTGGGCGTCCACGGGCAAATCGCCGGCGTTCTTGCTTCCGAAAGTCGCTTCCGAAGCTCCGTATTTCAAGAAATTGCCAGCCATCCAGTGATATTCGCCCGCGCCCGTAAGATTCTCGACCGCTTCACCCCAGTTGCGGCGATGAAGCTTCGCTCCGCCCTCGCCGGAAGAACCGATGAGCACGACGGCGAACCGGGTATCGTAGGCCATGGTCACGAGGGCGGCTTTGCCGTATCGCGAGACGCCTTCGATTCCGACATGTTTTGCGTCTACGGATTTATCGGTTTCGAGGTAATCCAGTCCGCGCGAGGCTCCCCAAGCCCAAGCGCGGAGCGCGCCCCAATCGTCGGGCTTGCGGGGCTGGCCTTTATTCACCAGGCCGATGACGCCTTTGGTGAGTCCGGCGCCGTTATCGGCCTGAACGCTGGCGGGATTGATATAGGCGTAACCCCAGCCATCGGCCAGCAACTGCTGAGTTGCGGGAGGGTCGCCGCCGGCGAGGCTTAAGGGAGGGCCTGCCTTGCCTCGTGGCGCGGGCAGCGGCGCGCCCGGCATCAGGCCGCGCCCGAACATCATCATCACGGGAACCGGGCCTTTCGCGTTGGCCGGGGTGACAAGGATCATTTCGATATCGACGTTGATCAGGGGGTAGGATGAGTTGTCCACGTGGCCGACCAACTGTTTGCCGACCGCCGCATAAGGCCCGACCTTGTCGGTCACGGCGTTTTTTACGCTCCATGTCACGGAGGGCGCGTTCTTGGGCGCCCGGCCCAGAACTTCGCGATCGAAGTCTTCGAGGATTTCAGGGCGGCGCTGATTCCACCACATGGCGGCTGTGACGACCTTTTGGCCGTTCTTCAGCGTAAGAGGATCGGGAAGATTTGGATAGGGATTGGCCGCCGCTTCGTCATAGTTGGCGTGATTGGGATCGTTTTCGTTGCCGCTGGGACCGGGGCGAAGAGCCTTGATGCCGAGTTGGTCCATCATATTCCGATGATCTTCGGCGGCAGTCCAGTTTTTGGGTTCGGGCAGGGCGTTGGCGGCGGATCCCGATGGGGCTTGCTGGCCAAAGAGAAACGCGGAAACGAGGAACAGGGTTGCGACAGGCGTGGACGTCATGCTGTTAGAGTTTATCGAAATCCGCCGTAAGGATGCAAAGGCATCCGGCGGCTTGCGCGCCCTAACCAGGGCGCTATCGAACGGCGCCGCCCAACAGCGATTCGACGAACTCCTTTTGAACAGGCCAGGTTCCGATGGCGTGGGAGGCGCGGGTTTGAAAGCGCCCGGCGATGAGTACGCCGCTCAGGTCGGAGGGACTGGGAGAAAGATGGTCGCGCTGGAGCATTTTGCGGAGCAGGTCCGTGGTGGCGGTGAAGCGGACGACGATGGAGGCGGCGATCTCAGGCGAGGCGCAGGCGGCGTCGAGCTGGAGCTCGCCGGAGCGCAAGCTGAAGGTGACTTCCCGCGCGTCGGCTAAAGGCGACAAGATATGCGAGCCGTCCGGCAAGCCGCTCAGGTCTCGAAATTCCGCGCCCGGCGCGGAAACCCAGACCGGCGCCGACGCGGCCGGCGAAGCGGAGACATTGGCTGGCGGAGCGGCGATGCGGGATGCAGCCCGGCGGTCGGCCGCAACCGCCAGGGCAAGAATATTGGCGCGCATCGGATAGAAGGAAATGTAGCGCCCCGGTTTGCTGGCCGGCATGAAGCAGAACGAACCGGAGCATTCGCCCTGCTGCGCCCGCGCATATTCCGACAGGCGTTTCCAATCGAAATGGCCGCGCACGGCGATGTAGACCCCGCCGTTGAGGAACGAGGCCGCGGCGGCGCTCAAATCCTTGCGGTAGTCGAAGCCGGTTTGCTGGACGAAGCGGCGATAATCGGGCTCCTCGGAAGCGGGCGAGGCAGGGGCGGAATCGAGCCATCTTGCCGCGCGGAGCGCGTCGGCGTCGATGTAAAGCTTGACGGCGTTTTCCAGCGGCAGGGTCAGCAACAGACGCGACCCCTCGTAAGGCGCGAAGGAACGGCGCCATTGAAGCAACGCGATCGCGCCGAGGGCAAGCAGAGCGGCCGCGCCCCAGGGAATCCAGCGTGGAGGCAGGCTCATTCGCTGGCGGCCAGACGCTCCGGGACGGCCCTGAGCCCGCTGACCGATTGTTGGCCGGCGGCCCCGGATTCGTGGTACTCGGCGTCCTGATTGACGGCCCAAACATCGAAAATGCGCGCGTCGGCGGCGATATTTTTGGCGGTGAGCATGGCCGTCATCATGGCGTGGTCCTGGTTATTGTACTTGTGCATGCCGTTGCGGCCGACCAGGTGGATGCGGTCGTAGTTTTGCTCCAAGGCGGCGCGCACAATCGCCACATTCGTTTGATAGGAGCCGTCGTAGACGGGATACGCTTTGGCTTGACGGATGACGCAACCATCTAGAACGTCGCTCGATCGGCCCAAGCCGAGCTGCTCGAGTTCGCGTTTCGCCAGAGCGATCAAGTCTTCATCGGCCATGGTCCAAGTTCCGTCGCCCTCGAAGCAAAAGTATTCCAGACCGTAGCAACAGTAGGCGGGATCGGGCGACATCTCCGGGGACCAGGACTTGTAATTCTGGATGCGGCCCACTTTTACTCCTGGATCGTGGATATAGATCCAGTTGTCGGAGAAACGGTTTTGCTCCTTGACGATCAGGCCGACGGTGAGAAAATCGCGATATTTCAGAGCGCCGGCGGCTTCGACGGCGTGACCGGGCAAGGACGGATGGATGTGTCCGGCCAGCTCGCTAAGGGGCATGGAGGAGATCAGATGTTCGGCGGAATAGGTCTCGGTTTGTCCTTCAGGGGTGTGGGCCGTGACGGTCCAGGAGCGGCGATGGCGATCGTAGGCGAAGCGGACGGCGCGCCGCCCGAGAAGCACCTGACCGCCCATTTGCCGCACTTTCTCGGCGCAAATTTCCCACATCATCCCCGGACCCTTGCGCGGATAGCGGAAGCTATCGATCAATGTCTTGACGACGTCCTTGCGGTTTTTGGGCTTGCGCTGCGGGAAGAGCGCGTGCTTGATGGCCGAGCCGAGCGATAGCCCCTTGATGCGCTGCGCCGCCCAATCGGCGGAGATCTCGCGGCAACTCATGCCCCAGACCTTTTCGGTATAAGTCTTGAAGAAAATGCGGAACAGGCGAGTCCCAAATTGGTTGCTCACCCATTCTTCGACGGATTTTGGGTTGGGAGTAGGGAACAATCTCGCACGCGCGAACGACAAAAGGCACAGAGCCGATTCCACGGGCCCTAATTTTGCGAAAGCGTCCAGCGGCTTCAGCGGATAAGCGAAAAATTGGCCGCGATAGTAAATGCGAGAAGACCGGGGACGCTCGAGCATGTCGCCGCCGCAGATCTCGGTCCAGAGGTCTTCGACCTCACGCGACTTGGAAAAGAACCGGTGGCCGCCGATATCGAAGCGGAAGCCTTTGTAAGAGACGGTGCGCGCAATGCCCCCCACGTATTGCGGATCGGCCTCCAGCACGAGCACGCGATAGCCGGCTTTGCAGAGTTCGTAGGCAGCCGTCAACCCAGCCGGACCGGCTCCCACGACGAGGACTTTGAGGGGCGGCTCTGAGCCGGCGCCGGGATCAGGGCTCCGGGCGGGCTCTTCAAAAAGACTCACTCACCAAGTTTATCGGACGCCGCCGTCCGCGCTTCAGCTTGTGCCGGCCGCCGAGGCAAGATCTTGGCAGAGCGTTTCGAATTCTCGGGCAAGGTTTTTGTACCCGGAAAGCGATCCCGGCTTTTCTAAATAGGTCTTAGCGCCGAGGCGGAAGGCTCGCTCGCGATCTTCACAGATATGGGAACTCGAAAGAATCGCCACAGGAACCCTTCCGACTTGGGGGAGTTCGCGCAATTGCTCCAGAACGGAGAATCCATCTACTTTGGGCAGATTCAGGTCGAGCAGAATGAGATCGGGAGGAGGATTGGCGACGCGCAGGTAGGCTAAGGCCGCTTCGCCGTCCACGATGACTAACAGTTCGTGAACCCTTCCCGACTCCGCCAGCGTCATGCGGGTGAGCACCACGTCCGCCGGATTATCCTCTATGAGCAGGATGCGCAAGGGCCTCTGTTCCATGTCTGGCTCACGTCCACCCCCCCTGACCAGATACAACAGTTTACAACGTTTTCAGTCCCATACCACGGCCTTCGCGAAGCGGCGGGCAAATCGGGAAGGCCAAGATCTTGGCAACAGAGGGAGTTTCGGCGTAACGTTCGATCCAGGCGGATGGGCCCATGCGGCGCCCAACATTATGGCGCGACAACCAAGGTAGACCGGGGAAAGGCGAATTTGCGCCCAGCCTCGTCCACGACGTTGATCTGGCAGATGTAGCGACCCGGGGCGATATCCTTCAGAGGAACTTGAATGTTCACGGGCACGGCATCGGGACGGGTGCTGGCAAGTTGCGTAAACGCCAGCGGGGGGACGTCGAAGGCTTTTTCGCCCTTCTGATTAAACCAGCTCATGCTCACCTTGACTCTGCGCGCCTTGGCATCGGCGGGATCGGGCAGAGCGTCATAAACGTCGAAGGAGACGTAAAGGTTCTGGTTTTGGCGGAAGACCTTGGTGATGTTCGGGACGACTTTCTCATCGCCGATGATTAAGGGATTAGCGGCGACAGTTTTTTTGTTCAACTTCTCCGCGCTGCCGACTGCGGCGGCGAGCGGCTCGCGCTGATTGCTCCAGACGATGCTGCTAAGCTTCAGGCCAGAAGTATCGGCGCTCAGATCCGGCACGTTGAAGCGCATGTCGAAGGTCCCCATTTTTCCGGTGAGATTTTCGCGCACCACCGCCTTCATGCGGTAGCGGCCCGGCTCGAGCGTAAAGCCAGCATCGTACTGAAAACCCTTGCGGCCGGATTGAGCGGCTTCGGAGTTCAATTTGATCGGGATGTTGTCGCGGACGCTTCCGGCGGTGGCCTTGGTTTCATCCTGGATCTGGACGGCGAAATCGAATTGCGTGGTCTCGGCGCCTTTCTTGGCGGCGAGTTGCACGACGGAGCCGGGGATTTTCAGGAACACGGGGACAAAGTAAGCGGCCGGGCCGACGCGGAAGTAGTCCACCTCGGGCGCGAGCGGCAAATCGGTAATGGGCTCGCCCGCGGAGAGAGCTTCTTTGAGCGCTTGTTCCTTATCTTGGCCATTTTGTCTTTTCCAGTCGCGGGAAGCCCAATAGCCGGGCCTGTAATCGAGCTTCGCCGAAAGATTCACGTTCAGCTTGACGGTAATTTTGCGGTATTTTCCGTCTTCCGCGTTGTTGGTGGTGTAATAGCCGAGGATGTAATAGCTGTTTTCGGCCTGCTGCGCCTGCACGATGCCAAGAGAAATGTCGTTATTGTCGAAGAAGGCCTTTCCCCCGGTATCCGCGGCAAGCGTGGAAAGCGTTTCCTGCGAATCGTTGATGGTGGAGCGCTGGGAATTGTATTGCGACCCGGTAAACGCGCCCGAGCCGCGGGAGGCGGCCTTGGTCGCGTCGCCTCCGGGAGGGTCCGCCATCAAGCCGCGGGCATCGATGGGATAAATGACGAGATTCGCTTTCATGGCGGCGTTGATCGAGGCCTCTAATTGCGCCTGATTATCGATGCCGGTCTTGCTGATGCCGCCGCTGAAATAAATCAATTCTTTCTTTTCCGGCATCGCCGCCAGCATTTTAGCGACTTTTTCGATGGCGGCGAGTTTTTGATCCGTATTGAAGATATTGAACTCGGTTTCGTCGGCGACGAAAGCGGCTTGCGTATCCGGGCTGTCGCAACTTCCGGTGTCGGCGAGGGTCGCGTATTCGCTCATTTCGCCGATGGGCAATTGCTTGATGATGGTGGTGAGCAGCTCGCGGTCATCGGTGAAGTCGGTTCCGACCTGGATGGTGCTGGTGTAGAGCAAAATGGCGACCAGATCGTCTTTGGTGATCTGCTTGTCGAGGAACTTGAGGGCCGCTTCCTGCGCGCGGAGCTGCTCGGGAATCTGCATGGAGGAAAAATCGAAGAAGAAGGCCATCAGCCGCTTGTTGTGATACTGCACTTGTCCGGGTGCGGCGACGGTGATGGTGGTTTTAGGCGCTTCGGGCAGCTTGAACTGATCGGCCAGCGTAAGGGCGGGAGGCGGCTCCGGATCGGAGGCGAGCTTTTGAAATTCGAAAATCGAAATTTTCTGCGGCTTGCCGTCTTCCAGGACCGTAAAATCGGAGGCTTTCAGGCCCTCGATGACCTTGCCGGATTTGTCTCTCACGGTTACATCGACGGGAATGAGCGTGGCGCCGGTGCGAAAGGTGGCCGATCCGCTGGTGGCGACCTCCGGCTGCTGCTGAGCTTGGACGGAGGCCCCCAGCAGAGCCGCGACCAAGAGGGAGCGGTAAGCCGTTTTGATGGGAAGAATCATGGTTTCTAGAAATTGAAGCGTAGCAAAAGGTTCACCGTGCGCGTGGCCGAGGCGGCGGTCGCCAATCCGTACGTGGCGGAGTTGACGGTGGTTCCAAAGCCGGTGATGACGACGTGGTTGAAGGCGTTATTGGCGCTCAGACGCAGTTGCAATTGCCGCCGGCTTTCGCCGAGCCGGAAGGCGCGGTTCAGCGACATGTTCAAAGATGTCAGGAAGGGGCCGGGAATGGTGTCGCGTCCGGCGTCGCCGTACTGGCCGTCGGGCGGCGTGGTAAAGGCGGCCAAATTGAAGTACTGTCCCGGTCCGCCGGCAATGGGAAGTCCCGTGGCTTGAGCGCGGCTGGTTCCGAGGGCGCCCGTGCCGCCAATATTCGACAGATTGCCAGCCACTTTGGCGGTAAGCGGCGTTCCAGAGGCCGCGGTGAAGGCTCCATTCAGGGTCCAACCGGCGAGCGCGGCGGTCTTCCACCCGCCGTTGCGCATCATGCCGTTGACTCCGACCGGGGAGGACAGAGTGTAGTTGAGCGTCAGACGGTGACGCTGGTCGGTGGTGGATAGGCCGCGCTCAAGGTTCCAATCGTTGATGAACTGGACCAGGACGCCGCCCGTGCCGGTGAAACTGGAGGCGTTGTCGATCGATTTGGAGTAAGTATAGAGGGCGTTAAAGGACATCCCCCGCTGGAAGCGGCGCGTGATGCGGACTTGACCGGCGTTGAAGCTGGAGTTGGCGCCGTCGGTTTGGTAACTGAGGCTGGTGACATTGGCGATCTGAAGTTGCTGCTGCGCCGTCAGCACGCTGGCTCCGCGCGGGGCCTGGTTGGGCTGCTCGTACACGCCGAGATGGGTACCCTTGGTTCCCAGATATTCGGTTTCGATCACGAATCCGTGCGGCAGGGTGTTTTGGATCGCCAAGACCCACTGCTGGGCGTAAGCAAGCTTGAAGTTGGGATCGACGGCGTAGGTGTTGGTCAGGCCGTTGGCCGCAAGAGGCTGCGCGAGGAAGCCATCCTGGATCGTGAGCGGTTGCGCGGCGCTGGTGCTGAGAGAGACGGTGGTGGCAAAAGGCGGCTGCGACGCCAGTTGGCTGACGATCTGAGCGTAAGGCGAACCGCTGTAGAAGATGCTGTAACCGCCGCGCAGGGTGGTGCTGTGCTTGGGCCATGGGCGCCAGGCGAATCCGAAGCGGGGAGAGTAATCGTTGGGCGAGCCGCGCACCAGGCTGGCGGGATATCCGAGGGAATTTGCCGCGGTGGCCAGAGCCGCCGTTCCAACAAAGCCAGGGGGGAGAATCAAATTCGCCAAGTGTCCGTTGAGTTCGGTGTAGGGCGCGAAATACTCGTACCGGAGGCCGAAATTCAGCGTGAGGTTGGGTAAGGCGCGAAAGTCGTCCTGGGCGTACCAAGCGGTGCTCCAGCTTCGGAAGTAGTTGTTGTCGCTTCCGTATCGCAGAGACGCAGATTGGGGCAATCCGAGCAGGAAATCGGCGAAATCGAAGCCCGTGTTGGGCACAGGCTGGCCGTCGGGACCAATCTGGCTGGTCGACAGTCCGCTGAAACTGTAGGTTCCACGGGCGTTTTGGTAGGTCAGGCTATTTTGCTCCAGGCGGTTGTAGGTGAATCCGAACGCCAGATTATGTTTGCGCTTGTAAACGTAGGTGAAGGCGTCGTTGACGGTGACGGTCTGATTGCGGGTGAGAGAAGCGGAGGAGTCGCTTAAGCCGCCGAAGTTGGTAAAGGTAAGGTTGGGCGGGCCGTAGTTGATAGGATCCTGCGAAGTTCCAAGGATTCCCAATTCCTGCGAGATGTTATTCGAATAGGCAAAGAAGGGAGTCGTCTTATTGATATTGCGGCTGAGCGACACGGTAGCGCTGTTGTTGAAACGGGGCGCGAAGCTGTGGCTCCAGCCGGCCTGCGCGCTCAGTCCGGAGCCGCTGCCGTTATCGCGGAATCCGAAAAGCTGCAAAGTCTGCGAAGTGCGGCTCTGATACTGGACATTGAAATTAAGCCGGTCTTTGCGGCTGAGCGGCATGTTAAAGCGAGCGCCAATGTTGTTGTTGTTGTTGGGCGTGGCTCCGATCAGATTGTAATTCTGCACGTACCCGGCGGCGGTAGGCAGCGGGAAATATTGCAGCAGGCCAACGGCAGCCGGGTTGATGCGCGAGGCAGGAATCGTATTGGCTGGGAAGGGCAGCCCGTTGAGAGGATCGAAGATGGTGACCGGCTTGGAGCCGTTCACCAGCGTCTGCGAGAAGTCGCCGCCGCGTTCGGCCTGCGTGGGCATGGAAGAAACCTGGTTAAAAGGATTGCGGCTTACCGTTCCCTGATAAGTGAAATAGAAATTGGCGCGCTGCCAGTGAAGGATTTTCGGAATGACCAGCGGACCGCCGAGGTTGAGGCCGAACTGGGCGCGGTCGCTTGAGGGCTTAAAGGCCTGCTGGCCATTTAGCGAGTAGGGGGCCGCGTTCAGGGCGGAATTGGCGAGATTGATAAAGAGCGAGCCGGTATAGGCGGACTGATTGCGCCGGCGGTTGCCGAAGCTGTTGAAGTTTCCATTGAAGGGGCCGCGCCCAGCGCGGGCATTTTGGCCGCCGCGGCCGCCACGGCCGCCGCCGCCTCCGCCACGGCCGCCGCCGAAGCCGCCGGGGCCTCCGCCAGGGCCGCCAGGACCTCCGCCAGGGCCGCCAAAGCCTCCGGGACCGGCATCGAAGCCGCCGCCAAATCCTCCATCGATGGCGGCTTGGCCGAATCCACCCAAGCCGAGACCATCGTTGCCGGGCGTCGTCATGCCCGCAGGCAAACCGAGGCCGGCGGCATTCGCCAAGGCTCCGCCTCCCTGTCCGCCCGGACCGCCGCGGCCGCCAAAATCGCGCTGGCGGCGAGCTTCGTCGTCGCTAGCGGCGGCCAAGCCGCCGCTGGTGCTGCCATTTATGAGAAAAGCTTGGTCGGCGTCGGCGCCGGAAGCGTCCAAGCCGCCGAAAGCCGCCCCTGCGTCAAGCGATTGATCCTGGGCCGCGGCCTCCGGCGCTCCATTCCGCGGAATCGCGTTGGCTTGCGCGCTTTGGAAGGCGGGGCGTTGCTGGGGGCCGTTTTGTCCGCCGAATGCTCCCCGGCCCGGCGCCGAAGCGCCATCTCGTTGTCCAGCAGCGGTTTGGTTCTGATTTGGACCACGGCCTCGCCCCCGGCCGCGCAGGTTCTGATCCGAGGATGTTTGAGGGGCGGCAGCGGGCATCGCAGGGGAGGGGCCGCCCAGGCGTGGCATTTCCAGGGTCCAATTCTTGACGCCAGGCTCGTTGCCAACGGTGATGCGGTCCTTCGCTATGACGAAGCCGAACGCCTCCACCTGGAGATCCCAGTCTCCGGGGGGCAAATTCATCGAATAGCGGCCATTCTCATCGGTGTAGGCGACGATTTTGGCGCCGTCCTGGCTGGCGGTGACCGCAGCGCCGGGAATCGGCTGATCGGCCGCGCGAACCGCCCCGGTCTCGGCCGCGGCATGCAAAACAACCGCCAATGAGCTAGTAATTAATAAGAAAGAAAGCAGTTTCACGAAGTCCACCAATCAAAACGATTTCCGATCCATTTGGGTTACTTCTCCGAAGCTGTAACCTGAGGACTGGATCATGATTCCATACATCGACCTAAAGGCGCAATATCGTTCCATCAAGCGGGAAATCGACGCCGCGGTTCTGAAAGTGTTGGAAGCGGGCGAGTTTGTACTGGGCGGCGAGGTGGCGAGATTCGAGCAGGAGTTTGCGGCTTACTGCGGCGCACGGCATGCGGTGGGGGTCAATTCCGGCACTAGCGCCCTGCATCTGGCGCTTTTGGCGGCAGGCGCCGGCCCGGGCGACGAGGTGATCTCGGTCCCGTTTAGCTTCGTCGCCACCACGGCCGCGATCCGGTACACGGGCGCTCAGCCGGTTTTCGTGGATATCGACCCGGCGACCTTCAATCTCGATCCCGCACAAATCGAAGCCAAGATCACGGAACGCACCAAGGCGATCTTGCCGGTGCATCTGTATGGCCAGCCAGCGGACATGGATCGGATCCTGGCGATCGCGCGAAAACATAACCTGATTGTGATTGAAGACGCGGCCCAGGCGCATGGCGCGGAATATAAAGGAAAGCGGGCGGGATCGCTGGCCCACTTGGCGGCGTTCAGCTTTTACCCGACCAAGAACCTGGCGGCCTGCGGAGAAGGCGGAATGGTGACCACGAACAGCGAGGAGTTCGCTTACAAGATCCGGCTGCTGCGCGATTGGGGAGCCGAGCGCAAATATCACCCCGCGCTAAAAGGCTTCAACTATCGGATGGAAGGAATTCAGGCGGCCGTGTTACGCGTGAAGCTGCGTTATCTGGAAAGATGGACCGAGGCGCGGCGGGCGCACGCCTCGCTGTACACGCGGCTGCTGACGGGAAGCGAGGTGACGCCGCCTTATGAGACGCCGGAGGCGAGGCACGTCTATTGCGTCTACTCGGTGCGATCGTCTCGGCGCGAGCTCTTGATCGAGCGCCTGCGCGCGCGGCAGGTCCAATTCGCGATTCATTATCCGATCCCGATTCACCTGATGGAGGCGCATGCCGATCTCGGGTATCGCCCGGGCGATTTTCCGGCATCGGAAAGGGCGGCGGAGCAGGTGTTGGCGCTACCGATCTATCCCGAGATGACGCAGGAACAGGTGGAGGAAGTGGCCGCCGGCATAGTCGCCGGAGACGCTCCGGCGGGCGGAGCGACTCAATCAAGCTCGTCGAAGGCTTGAATGCCAGAGACGACGGCGATGCGCATTCCTACCGGCGGCGCTACTTGGGATAGACGCGGTCGTCGATCTGGGTCAGCCGGATGTCGTAGAGGGTGTAATCGTCCTGGTACAGCGTGGCGGTGATTTCGTCACCCGCCTTGAGCTTTTTAAGCATGGCGTCGTCAGCGACTTTGTAGTCCATGGTCATCGCGCCCATATAGCCCTCGATTTTGTCGTGCTTCACGGTGACCTTCTTTTCCGAGCCTTTAACGGCCTGAATTACGCCATGCAGGGTATAGCTCTTTTTTTTGGAATTGGATTGGGCGAAGGCGGAGGCAGCAAGCAGGCACGCAACCGCCAAGGCAGCCAGAAATCGCATCCCGAGTCGTTTCATGAGCGGATCTCCTTAATTCAGAATATCGAAGCCGCGACTCCGGCAAACGCGGTAAGCTCGGGAGTTGAGACACGCGCTGGCTCCCCTTTTGTTCGCGGCTTTAGCCTCGGCCCAGGCATGGGTTCGGCAAGAAAGCGGCACGACGGAGAGTCTGCGCGGCATTAGCGCCGTGAGCGCGACGGTGGCGTGGGCGAGCGGATCCAAGGGGACGTGGCTTCGCACCACCGACGGGGGCGCGACGTGGAAGGCGGCGACCGTTCCGGGCGCGGCAGACCTGGACTTCCGCGGCCTGTGGGCCCTCGATGAGAAGACGGCGTTTCTGCTGAGCAGCGGGCCAGGAGAAAAATCGCGCATCTATAAGACCGCCGACGCGGGCGCCAGCTGGCAGGTTTTGCAGATTAATCCAGATCCGAAAGGATTCTGGGACGCGATTGCCCTGTGGGACCCCATGCACGGGATCGTGATCGGCGATCCGGTGAACGGGCGATTCACGATTTACGTCACTTCGGACGGAATCAACTGGCAGCCGCAGAAGGGACCGCAGGCAAACGGGGGAGAGAGCATTTTCGCCGCAAGCAATTCGCCGCTTTTCGTGCGCGGCTTGCACGACGCATGGTTTGGAACAGGCGGGCGGAGCGGGGCGAGAGTGCTGCATACCGAAGATGGAGGCAAGACGTGGAACGCGGCGAAAGCGCCGGTCCGCAACGACTCGCCGAGCGCAGGCATTTTTTCGCTGGCATTTTCGGAAACTCGTGGAATCGCCGCCGGGGGCGATTTCATGAAGCCGGCGGAAACGGGGGGCTCGGCCGCAATCAGCGTGGATGGCGGAAAAACTTGGACGGCGGCTACGATGGGCGGCTACCGCTCCGCCGTCGCGCATCTTGCAGCCAAAAGGATGTGGATCGCCACGGGTCCAACCGGTTCCGACGCCTCATGGGATGAAGGCAAAAGCTGGAAAACTTTCGACACGGGCGCTTACAACGCGCTGAGCTTTACGGCGGACGCGGGATGGGCGGTAGGGCCGAAGGGCGCGATCGCCAAGCTTAAAACTGAGTAGATGGCTTGGACAACATGCGGCGAAAGCGGAACACTTCGAAGGTAGGCCGTCCATTGCGATCCGGAATGACGGTAACCTTTTCCTCTTCGAACCCCTCCTTGCGGGCCTGTTGGTCAAGGCGAGCCCGGATTTTTGGTTCGAAGGCGTATTCCGGCGTATGGGATACGAAGAGATACGATGAGCCCACCACCATGCGGTGGAGCGTATCGGGGTTATCGACGATTGCATTTTCCACGGGCAGATTTCCTTGCGTCAGCAGGCACAGCGCCTCAATCGCTCCCCAGTCGGCAACGAAGATTCGCTCGGCGTTAGAAGTTTGCAAGTACTCCTTGAGGGGGTTGATGGCGTTAGAGAAACGAATGGCCGGCCCGTATTGAATCAGATCCGCCAAATATTGATTGGTGACGGCCAAATTCGCCGCGCAAAGCAAGGCGGCGGAGGAGGCGGCCCAACGCGGCGGCGCCTGCGACAACGCCGCGGCGACGATGAAGGCGGGAAATGGCCACAGCAGGATGGTGTGGTGCACGGCCCTGCCGGCGCCGGCTGTGAGCGCCATGGGCAGCCATGTCGCCGCGCAAACCACGGCCCCAAACAGCGTCGGCTTTCTGGCCCGCCGCGCGAGGAGCCCGATAGCGATGGAGGCCGCGAGCGCGACCAGCATCCAGTCCCGACGCGGCTGGCCGAGCCAGGCCGCAAGATGCGCCGACAGGCGCTGAGCAACGCTGCGCGGGACGCCCGGATGCGGTCCGGGATCGAGGGCGGTGAAGAATCCGAACAACGCGGAACCATCGAGGGTGCGCCACAAGATGATGGCTTTCTCCAGCGCGGAATCCGGCGCAAGCTTCGCGTTGGCGCGAAGCGTTTCAAGCGGACGAGCCACGTTATAAATCGCCAGAGGAGCCGCGCCCAAAATCATGAAAGCGGCGGCAATGGCGGCGTTAGGAAGCGTTAAGCGCCGGCAAAGCTCCCTGGGGAAAACGACAACCGTCGCAGCGGCTAATCCGAGCAGCACCCAAGCGAACACGGCCTTATCCCACATCGCCAGGCCGAAAAGGAAGAAGGCCGCGGCGAGCGCCCACGGCGAACCGCTCCGGTAGAAGCGCAACAGCAGCACAATCGCGGAAAGCTTAAGAAGAAATTGGATCGCCACAAATCCGAAATCCGTACAATTGATCAAAAGAAAAACCGGGTCCGTGGCCAGCAGGAAGGTTGCAATCCAGGCGGCAAGCCGCCCGGCAGTCCGATCCACGAAGAGGAAAAAAAGCCAAAGCGCGCCCGCTCCCGCCAGCAGAGACGGGAGGCGAAGAGACAGAGGACTGGGGGCCCAGAGCGCAAAGTAAGGATTAAAAAGCCATGTCTTGAGGGCCCCCAGGTAACTCAAAAGCATGACCGGCAGCTCGAAACCGGCGAATTTCCAAGAATAAAGCGGCGCGCCGTGATCGTAAATACCGTTGGCGAGCATGGCTTCGTCAGCCTCGATGCCTAGCCGCAGCACGAACGGCATGCCCAGGGCGATGAAGGCCAGAGATAGCGCAAGTAAGCCAAAGCGCGGGGTTCTTGCGGGCATCCTTCGATATACTAGCGTTTCTAATATAGTGGCGCGAAGCGAATCTAGTCCCACCGTTTCGATTCTGATCCCGCTCTATAACGAAGAGGAGTTTATCGGGACCGTGTTGAGGCGCGTCCTGGCGGCTCCGCTTCCGGAAGGGTTTCAGCGCGAAATCATCGTGGTCGACGACGGCTCCAGCGATGGCTCGGATGAAGCCGCGGCTGAGGCGGCGGCCTGTCATCCTGAATCGATCCGACTGATCCGGCACGCTCGCAACCGGGGAAAGGGCGCGGCGATCCGGACCGCGGTGGAGGAAGCGCGGGGCGAATATTGCCTGATTCAAGACGCCGATCTTGAATACGATCCGCGGGATTATCCAAATCTTCTGAAGCCGCTCGTGGAAGGCAAGGCGGACGCCGTCTTTGGGTCTCGCTTCATGATTGTAGGGGAACGCCGCGTGATGTACTACTGGCATTCCGTCGCCAATCGGATCATCACCGAAATGTGCAATCTCGCCGCGGACGTGAACCTCACCGATATGGGCACGGGCTATAAAGCCTTCCGTACGGCCTTGCTGAAGGAAACCCCGCTGCGCTCGGATGGGTTTGGCTTTGAAGCCGAAATTACGATCAAGCTTGCGCGGAGGGGCGCGCGGATCTACGAAGTGCCGGTGAGTTATCACGGACGGACCTACGAGGAGGGCAAAAAGATCCGCGTGAAAGACGCGTTCAAGATGGTGCTTTCGATTGTTCGGTTCGCGAGATCGGGCGACCTTTGCAAGGATCCGGGCGCGAAGACTCTGCATGCGCTGTCGGCGGCGCCGCGCTTCAACCGATGGATGGCCGATACAATCCGGCCCTATGTGGGGCAGCGGGTGCTGGAGATCGGCAGCGGCATTGGCAATCTTTCGCGCTCCCTGCTGCCTGGCCGCAAACGTTATCTCGCCACCGATCTCAACGCCGAATATCTTAAACGCCTTGCCTGGCGCTTCACGCACCGGCTGAACCTGGAGGCCCGGCTCTGCGATTTAACAAACCCCTCCGATTTCGCTTCTTTTGCAAACTCCATGGATACGGTGATCTGCCTCAACGTACTGGAGCATGTCGAGGACGACTTTCTGGGGCTGTCGAACATCTATTCGGCACTGGACCATGGGGGGCGCGCCGTAGTGCTGGTGCCGGAGGGCCAGAGCGTTTTCGGCTCCATCGACGTGGCGCTGGGACATTTCCGGCGCTATTCCGAAGCCGAGTTGCGCAAGAAAATGGAATCTGTGGGATTTGAAGTAGAGACGATTCTGCCCTTCAACCGGGTTTCGCGTTTTCCGTGGTACGTGAGTGGGCGGATTCTGAAGCGCACAAGCCTGGACTGGAATCAGATGCAGATCTACGACCGCTTGGTGTGGTTATGGCGCCGGATCGACAGGTTTCTGCCGTGGAGCCCAACGTCGATCATTGGAATCGGGCGGAAGCCGTGAGCCTGGGAGCCCAGCATCTGCCGCAAATGAGGGAGGCCAAGGCGGAGAGCATGGAGCCGGAAACGAGAGTCGAACTCGTGACCTACGCATTACAAGTGCGTCGCTCTACCGACTGAGCTATTCCGGCTCTGCTTCTATGGTATCCGCGCGTGGGGCGGAATTCCAACCCAAAGCTTGTTTACTTCGACAGCCGTGATTTCCGCGCGATGCGGACTGCACATCCGGCCCGCGAGAATCGCGCCCGGCGCGAAGAAGCGATAAGATTCGTGGAAGCGCCGCGCGAGTTTCCAGTCCCGGTTCGCCGCCGCCGGAGAAGACGCAGCGCACGGCGGGGAGGGTTTATGCGCGAAAGATGGGATCCAGCGATTTGCGGGTTCGCTCTGTTGGCGGGCGCAACGGCCAGCGTGTTCATGGCGCCGGCCGCGGAGGCGCAAGAAAGGGCCAGGGCCGAAGGCCGCAACATGGAGCTGGTCGGTTATAACGACCTGCAGGCTCGCAGCGCTTATCAGCCGGTAATTGAAAGGCAAGGAGCCCGGTGGATCGCTTACATTGGGCATCACGCGGGCGTGCAGCCCAATGCGCTTACCGGGCGGGACGAATCCAATGGAACCTCAGTCGTGGATGTGACCGACCCGAAGCATCCCAAATACATTGCGCACATTCCCGGCGAGCCGATTCAGCCCGGCGGAGGCGGAGATGCGGGGGGAGCGCAAATGGCGCGCGTGTGCGCGGGCAGCGAGCTTCCGCATGCCGATAAAGGCCGATTCTATCTGCTGCGCAGTCTCGGCAGCTCCGCTCACGAATTGTGGGACGTCACCGATCCTTCCCGGCCCAGCCGCATAACGACGGTCGTGAGCGGCTTGCGCGATACGCACAAAAGCTGGTGGGAATGCGGGACGGGAATTGCGTATCTTGTCGGCGGAGCGCCCGGGTGGCGCACGCCCCGCATGGCCATGATTTACGATTTGAGCGATCCGGCCAAGCCGGTTTTCATTCGGAATTTCGGTTTGCCCGGCCAGCAGCCCGGCGCAAAGGGCCCGGTTCCGGAAAGCCTCCACGGCCCCATCTCCACCGGTCCGGGGGGCAATCGCGTGTATTTCGCCTATGGCAATTCGCGAGACGGCGTGCTGGAAATCGTCGATCGCGAAAAGCTGCTCTACGGCCCTAAAGAGCCCACCGATGAAAATCTTCGCTATCCGGTGATCGCGCGGGTGGATTTTCCGGAAGATGTCGGCGCGCACACGGCCTTTCCGCTGCTCCAAGCTCCCCTGGCCGAATTCGCGAAACAGAAGAACGGAAAAGTGAAAGACTTTTTAGCGGTCACTGGCGAAACGGTCGCCAACCAATGCCAGGAATTCCGGCAGATGGTGCGGTTCATCGATATTTCCGAGGAAGCCAAACCGGTGGGAGTCTCGACATGGACGGTTCCCGAAGCAAGCGGTCATTTCTGCTCCGCCGGCGGGCGCTTCGGCGCGCACTCTTCGAATGAAAGCTTTGCGCCGGTTTATTACAACCGCATCCTGTTCATCGCGCACTTCAACGCCGGGGTGCGCGCGGTGGATGTGCGCAATCCGTTCGAACCGAAAGAGATCGGCTATTACATCCCCGCCATTACCGCGAAGACGGAAAAACGCTGCGTTGGGCAAGGCGCCGAGCAGGTGTGTAAAGCCGCCATCCAGACCAATAACGTGGAAGTGGACGAGCGCGGCTTTATCTACGCCGTCGATCGCGCCAATACCGGCATGCATATTCTCACAGTGACCGGCCCGGCGCGCCAGATCGCCGATTTTTCGAAGGCGCCGTGATTCCGCCTGTTCTTAGGGTCCCAATTGCCGATCAGTTTGAAGCGAGTTCGGCTAAAGGCCAACTCCCCCCGGCCTTTGACGCGGCAGCGGCGATCCGGGGATCGGCATGTTGGAAAGCGACTTTAGCGGAAGATCTTAAACAGCCGCCCGAGAGGATCGTAATAGCGGTCCACTACGCGCTCTTTTAGAGGAATGATCGCGTTATCGGTAATCTTGATTTCTTCGGGGCAGACCTTGGTGCAACATTTGGTGATGTTGCAATAACCGATGCCGCAGCTATCGCGCAGGTCTGCGAGGCGATCCGCCGAGTCGATCGGGTTCATCTCCAGCGCGGCGGCGTGCACCAGGAAACGCGGCCCAATAAATTTATCGTGCATCCGATGATCCCGCAGGACATGACAGACGTCCTGGCAAAGAAAGCATTCAATGCACTTGCGAAATTCCTGTACGCGGTCAACGTCGGACTGCTGCATCCGCCAGGTTCCATCAGGAGCGTCGGGGTGGCGGGGCTTGATGTATTCGATGCGCTCCTTCACGCGGTAGTTCCAGGAGACGTCGGTCACCAGATCTTTAAGCAGAGGGAAAGTTTTCATCGGCTCAACCGTAACCGGTTGGTCGAGAGGCAAGGTATTCAGCCGCGTCATGCACATGAGCTTCGGCCGGCCGTTGATTTCCGCCGAGCACGATCCGCATTTGCCTGCCTTGCAGTTCCAGCGCACGGCCAGGTCGTTGGCTTGCTCGGCCTGAATCTTGTGAATTGCGTCGAGCACGACCATGCCGCTTGAAATTTCCGTGGTGTAATTTTGGAATGCTCCTTGGGATGCATCTCCCCGCCAAATCCGAAATGTCGCGCCGGGCATTTTATTTTTGTTCCTCCACCACTTGTTTCATTTCTTCCGTCATCGGGATGACCGGAATGCGCTCGACGCGAACGCTTCCATCCGCCGCCTTTTCGACGAGCAGATTATATTGGCCCCACTCCGCGCTCTTTTCCGGATAGTCGTCGCGAAATTGCGCGCCACGGCTTTCCTTGCGTTCCAGGGCGGCGCGGGTGACGATTTCCGACACGGTCAACAGATGGGTGAGATCGAGGGCGGTGTGCCATCCATTGTTATATTCGCGGTTGCCGCCGACACCCGCCTTGGCGGCGCGGCGCTTGAGCTTCTGGATCGTCTCCAGGGCCTGCTGCATCTCCTCCTCGCGCCGGACAATGCCGACGAGGTTTTGCATGCAGTCCTGGAGCTCATATTGAATGGCGTACGGATTCTCTCCCGAAGCGCCGCGATCGAAGGGCTCGAGGGCCGTGCGAGCGGCCGCCTCGATCTGATCCTTGGGCAAAGCGCCGGCGGAATGTTGTTTCGCGAATTGCGCGGCGAATTCGCCCGCGCGTTTGCCAAATACCAGTAAGTCGGAGAGAGAATTGCCGCCGAGCCGATTGGCGCCGTGGAGCCCGGCTCCGCATTCTCCGGCGGCGAACAAGCCGGCCACGCTGGACATCTGCGTGTCGGCGTCCACCCGAACGCCGCCCATCATGTAGTGCGTGGTCGGGCCGATTTCCATAGGCTCTCGAGTAATGTCGATATCGGCGAGCTGCTTGAACTGGTGATACATGCTGGGCAGCTTTTTTTTGATGTGCTCGGCCGAGTTGGGGATCTTTTCTTTGATCCAGGCGATATCGAGGAACACGCCGCCATGGGGGCTGCCGCGTCCGGCCTTGACTTCGCGATTGATACATCGGGCCACATGATCGCGCGTCAGCAGCTCCGGCGGGCGGCGGGCGGTTTTGTCCCCTTGGGTGTAGCGCCAGCCTTCCTCGGGATTGTCGGCGGTTTGCGACTTGTAGTTGGCGGGAATATCGTCGAACATGAAGCGCCGGCCATCTTTGTTGCGGAGGACGCCGCCTTCGCCGCGCACGCCTTCCGTCACCAAGATGCCGCGAACGCTGGGGGGCCAAACCATGCCGGTGGGATGAAACTGGACGAACTCCATATCCAAAAGCGCGGCCCCAGCGTGAAACGCGAGGGAGTGGCCGTCGCCGGTGTATTCCCAGCTATTGCTGGTGATCTTAAAGGCGCGGCCGATCCCGCCGGTCGCCAGAACCACCGCGTTGGCGTGAAACACCAGAAACCGCCCGCGCTCGCGCTCATAGGCCAGCGCGCCCACGCAGCGGCCGCCGTCCTTGAGGAGCGTGAGGATGGTGGTTTCCATGTGGAACTGAATGCCGCGATGAACGCCGTGATCTTGCAACGTCCGAATCATTTCAAGGCCGGTTCGATCACCCACATGGGCCAGCCGGGGATAGCGGTGGCCGCCGAAATTACGTTGCAAAATCCGGCCGTCCTTGGTGCGATCGAACATGGCGCCCCAGGCCTCGAGCTCTTTGACCCGGGTGGGCGCCTCCTTGGCGTGTATTTCCGCCATGCGGGGATTGTTCAGATACTGACCGCCGCGCATGGTGTCGGCGAAGTGAACGCGCCAGTTGTCGCGGTCATCGACGTTGCCCATGGCGGCCGCCATGCCCCCTTCCGCCATCACAGTGTGGGCCTTGCCAAGCAAGGATTTGCTGACGACTCCCGTAGTGACGCCCGCGGCCGAGGCCTCGATCGCCGCGCGCAATCCGGCGCCGCCGGCGCCCACCACCAGGACGTCGTATTCGTAAATTTGATATTCCGGCATTTCTTAAAGGATTCTCCAATCCGTCCAGGCGCCGCTGGCGCACAGGCGAATGTAGAGGTCCACGAAGCCAACGTAGTACATGCTGATCCAGGCCCACAGCATGTGCCGGCGGTTCAGGCGGGACACGCATTCATAGCAGGATTTCCGCGCCGCGCTGGAGGAGATCACATCTTTCCGGCCGCCCACCAGGTGGCGGAAAGAATGGCAGCCGAAAGTATATAGGCCGAGCAGAATGGGATTTGCGATGAGAATCAGCGAGCCAAGTCCGATGCCGAACTGAGTGCCCGCCCCGTTGGGACCGTCGAACCACAGGCCGCGCCAGGCGTCGTACGACAGAATTCCAATGAACAGGATCGCCAGATAGAGAAAGTAGCGATGGACGTTTTGCAGGATCAGCGGAAACTTTCGCTCGCCCCAATACGTATTTCGAGGCTCGCCCACCGCGCAGGAGGGCGGGTCCAGCCAGAAGCCTTTGTAGTAGGCTCCGCGATAGTAATAACACGTCAACCGGAAGCCCAGCGGGGCCCACAGAATAAAGGCCGCCGCGGAGTAGGGCAAAATCGCGGGCCACCAGGACGGCGCATTCCGGAACAGAAGCGGCGAATACATCGGCGAGAGGTAACTGGTTCCGGGAACCTCGTAATAGGCGTTTTCAAAGACGCGCCAATTGGCGTACACGATGAAAATCATGTAGCCGACGAACACCAGCAGCGGCTCCATCCACCACCGGTCTTTCCGGGAGGTTTGCGCGAATCCGGGTCTGGGAGTCTGGCCGAAGTCGGGTCTTGAGGCTTGTCCGAAGCTAGGGCGCGCGGTGGGATCCCCACCGCTTTGCTTAAGCGGAACGTCAATCGATGACATGGGAACCGGTCAGGATAACAGACTATTCTATCGCGTCCGGCCGCGCGTTTTGCAAAGTTGGCGGTCACGCCGGACCGGCCGCCTTTAAGTCCTGAATGTACTGGAAATTCGCGTGCTAATTCGATCCGTACGCGACCGGCTTTTGGGCTATACTCAGGAAGCCTGAAGGCGGGATTTTGAGGCATTTGGAGCCGTGAATTCTTTGAAAGGGAGATTAAACATATGAACGCATCGCATCCGATCCATCGCAAACTGGGGCGCAAGCCGCGCTCTTACAACCCGCGCATACCGCATATGAGCGCGCTACGAGCCGGCCAGCAAATTCCGCCGCCCCCGCCTTCGGTGGACTACACGACCGGCATGCCCGCCAATTTCGGCATGATGCTCAACGATACGCTCGGCGATTGCACCTGCGCGGCGTTTTATCACGCCATTCAGGTATGGAGCTTTAAGGCTCAGAGTAAGGAAATCACGGAGCCCGACCGCGATGTGGAGCAGTTGTACATCCAGGCTTGCGGATACAATCCCAAAGAGGGCGGCGAGGGACCGGGCGGCAACGAACAGGACGTATTGACGTACCTTCTCAACCACGGAGCCCCGTTTGGGCCGGCGGGAAAGAGCCGGCACAAGATCCTGGGTTTTGTGGAAGTCGATCCCCGCAATATCGACGACGTCAAGTCTGTGATTAGCGATTGCGGGGTCGCTTACATCGGCTTCAACGTGCCCCAGAGCGTCATGCCGCCGGGGCAGGACCCGCCCTCTGTGTGGACGGTCGATCCGCATAATTCAAAGATCATCGGGGGCCACGCCGTCGTGCTGCCCGGATACGACGCGCAAGGGGCGATCGTAATTTCCTGGGGCCAACTGTACAAAATGACCTGGCAGTTCTTCTCGAAATTCGTAGACGAGGTGTACGCGATCGCCGATAACACATGGATCGAGGCGGGCGGCAAGACGCCGGCTGGAATGACGCTGGCGCAACTTGAAGCCCAGATGCAGGCTTTGAAAGGCGGCGCGGCGGCCGCCGCCTAGGAGCGCGGGCGGGCGCTGCCAAACCAATCGGTGAGTGGTTTTAACCGAATGGTTTGTGGACCCGCCCCTCTCCCAGCGTTTTCATTTGTTTCGTGTTTGGTCTCCGGCGTGCCTTTCTTAAACGCGTTCCGCAAGGAAAGAGACGAAAAAGGAGAACCACAAATGAAAACGAGACTGAATTCGCTTTTGTTAACGGCCGCTGGCTTGACGCTGGGCGTTGCAGCGGCTTACGGGCAGGACAAAATCATAGCGAACGTCCCATTCGAGTTCCGCACGGCGTCCGGCATTCAGGCCGCCGGCCTTTACTCGATCGCCCAGGCGGGGGTGACAACAACGTTGGTGAATCAGGCGACCGGCGCGACTTCCCTTCTCGGAATCGGAACGCCGGAGGACGCCAACACCAAGGCGATTCCCAAACTTGTGTTCGTCTGCGGCAGCGAAAGCGGCTGCGCGCTTACTTCGGTGACCCTCGCCGACGGCCGTAGTTGGAGCTTCAAAGCCCCCCATTTAAAACCGGCGGAGACGGCGCGGATCGCGGTGGTCCATTTCGAATCCAGACAAACGGAGTAGCGGCGGATTCTGAGCGTTGCAGCGGAGGACGCAGCGCTTTACGCAGAACAAGCGGCGGTTCGGCCTAATCGGAGCGGGCCGGATCGCCGTTTGTCTTTTTTCGCATCTACAATAGACGATAGAAGTGACTCACCTCAAAGACGGCTTTAACCGCTTTCACGATAATCTGCGAATCAGCGTGACCGACCGCTGCAACATCCGCTGCTTCTACTGCATGCCGGAAGCGGAGGTGAAGTTCGAGCCGCGCGAGCACGTGCTGACCTTTGAGGAGATCGAGCGATTTGTGCGCGTGGCCGCAAGCCTCGGCGTGCGCAAACTGAGGATTACGGGAGGCGAGCCATTGGTTCGCAAGAATTTGGCCACGTTGATCCGCAAGCTCGCCGCCGTGCCGGGAATCGAGGACCTCGCGCTCACCACCAATGGAGTGCTGCTGGCCGCGCAGGCGCGCGAACTTTACGACGCGGGGCTCCGCCGCATCAATATTCACCTGGATACGCTCGATCGCGAGCGGTTTTTTAAAATCACGCGGCGTGACGAGTTGCACCGCGTTTTGGACGGCATTGAGGCCTGCCAGCGCACCGGCTATGGACCCATCAAGATCAACGCCGTGGCGGTGCGCGGTCTGGTGGAGCCGGATATCGTGCCGCTGGCGCGCTTCGGCCGCGAGCGCGGCATCGAAATCCGCTACATCGAATTCATGCCGCTCGACGCTCAGGGCCTGTGGGAGCGGCCGCGCGTGCTTACGGCCAGCGATATCCTCGCTATGCTCGAGCGTGAAATCGGGCCGCTGGAGGAGATCCCGGACCAGGATCCGCGCGCCCCGGCCACGGAATATCGCTTTGCCGACGGCATTGGCCGCGTGGGGTTCATCGCCTCGGTGAGCCGTCCGTTCTGCCTGAACTGCAATCGCATCCGGCTGACAGCGGACGGTCATGTCCGCTATTGCCTGTTTGCGGTGGAAGAAACCGAAGTTCGGTCTCTGCTGCGCAACGGGGCCTCGGACGAAACGATTGCGGACGCCATCCAAGCCTGCGTGGGCGCGAAATGGATGGGCCACGAGATCAACTCGGCGCGATTCGTGCCGCCGCCCCGGCCGATGTACTCCATCGGCGGCTAATCACTGTTTCTCGAACAAATCGGCTCGGTTTACGCGCTCGCCCTTGAGCATGACCAGCGAGATGCGCTCGGTCGCGGAGATGTCCCGCAAAGGATTGCCGTCGACAAGCAGAAGGCTGGCTTCGTAACCTGGGCGGATCAGACCGATCCGGCGGCTTGCCCCCAGCAAGCGCGCCGCTCCGTAAGTGGCCGCTTGAAGGGCTTCGGCGGGCGAAATTCCGGCTTCTACCCAAAGCTGCAACTCGCGATGCACGGCGGGACCATGAAGGGTGAGGGGATTGCCGGAATCGGTTCCCGTCACCAGCGTTACGCCGGCGCGCTGGGCGGCGAGCAGGTTTCTCTTTGCAATTTCCAGGTCCGGAAGAATGGCGGAATTCGCCGAGCGATCGCCGAGCGCCGTTTTCATCGAAGCAATCAACTCCGGGGGGCCCACTTGCTGGACCAGGGAGCGCTCCAGGGGCGCCGCGCTCCCCAGCGCGAGCGCCGTGAGCGACTCGACAACGGTCAAAGTGGGATCGTAGGATGCGCCTTGCCGCTTCATCCGGGCGAATAACTCTCCGGGGAGGGCTTCTCGAAATGATCCGTGCTCGATTCCGGCCGCGCCCGCATCCAAGGCATCGGAAACATCGCGGGCGTCGCCGGTGTGAACCACTAGCGGCAGGCCGAGCTGGCGCGCCGCCTCGCCGATGGCTTTCACAATTTGCGAATCCATGCGATTGAAGTGCGTTCCGCCCGCGCCCGATTCCAAAATCGCTTTGATTCCGTCCACGCCTTGGCGATAAAGCTCCATCACCTGCGCTTGGGCTTCGGCGGGCGTATGGGGCAGACGTAAAAGTTGCGGCTCGATCGAGCGGCGCGCCTCCCTAGGAATCGCGTTCAGGATTTCGGTCCCGCGCCCGCCCTCGGCGGTGAACAGCGGGCCTACCAGGAATAGCTCGGCGCCCAGCCTCTCTCCGGAATTGAATTTCGACCGCAACCGGAGAGCGTCGTTCAAAGCGTCGCCGGCGCTTTTCACGGCGGTGACGCCGCTGTACAAATACGCGGCGAGCTCGCGATCGAGCGCACCGTCTTGGTTTTGATAGGCGGCGGAAATGCCCCCGTTGACGCCCAGATGCACATGCACGTCGATCAAGCCCGGCAGCAGCGTCTTTCCAGCGCCCTCGATAACTTGCGCGCCGAGGGTTTTTGGATCGGGCGAAGGGCCTTCAAAGATTTGCGCGATCTTGCCGTCTTTCACCAGCACCGAGCCTTGCTCGACGACGCGGCCGTCGCCCAGGAACAGACGCGCGTCGTGGATCAGAAACGATCCCTTTCGGCTCAAATCGCGGGCTAGAATCTTTTGACGAACGATGTTGTCCTTGCTGTGCGCTTGCCACGCGCCCATGACCAGGAAAGGTCCGAATACGGCCAGGAGCCAAAGCTTGGCCGAAGGCGGCATTTTGTCGTCTTTGTCCCAGCGGAAAAGCTTGACCCCGAGAACCGTGCCCAGCACGGCGGTAAGCGCGAGGGCGCCGGCGGCGGGCAGATTCTCTAGAAACGTCCCGTGGCCAAGCAGAATCGCCTGCATGCCCGACGCCAGATGCGACGAGGGCGCGAATTGCGCCACGATTTGCAGCCACTTGGGCATGATGGAAATGGGAATTACGCCTCCCAGCAGCAGCATGGGAAGATACAAAAGCTGGACGATGATCTGGCTTTCCTGCATCGAATTGACCACGGCCGCCACCATGCCGCCAATCGAGCGAAGCGCCAACAGGCCGATGGAGAGAAACAGGACCAGCGAGACGGGATGTTCCAGGGGCGGCATCTTGTAAATCGTCCGCGCGAGGAGAAGAACGATCGCCACTTGCGGCAGATACTGCACCAGCCCGGCAGCCAAGGAGGACACAAGAATGGGCCCAGGGCCGATGGGCGCGACCTTGAAGCGCCGGAGAATGTTCTGTTCGCGATCCATGGCCGCGCGAATTCCTGCGCCCATCAAGCCCGAACCCAGGATGCCGATGGTCAGCACCATGCTGACGATCTGCGTAATGGAGCCCTCGCCGGCGCGCATCATCTGGCCGAACATGAAGAAAAAGATCAGTGGAAACACGTAATTGAAAAACGCCACCGTCCGATCGCGGAAACTGAGCCGGAGCGTCATTCTGATTTGCGAAAGGTAGCCCTTCATTGGCCTATTCTCTTTGCGGGTTCATTCCCTCAGCCGCTTACCGGTCAGCTCGATGAACACGTCTTCAAGCGTGGGGCGCTTCAAGTGAACGTCTTGGAGCTCCAAGCCGCTTTGGTCGATCCATTTCAACAAGTCGGGTAGCGAGCGCGCCGGCCGCGAGGAATGGACGGTAAGCCGCTTGCCATCGGAGGAAACCGCGCATTTCTCGGCATCCTGAAATTGCGGAATTTCCTGTGGCATGGGTTGCGCCGTGAAAATCTCAATGCGCGACTGGCCCAAGGTGCGCGCTTGAAGCTCTCGCGGCGTCCCCATGGCGATAATGCGGCCTTCATCGGCAATGGCGACGCGGTCGCAAAGCCGTTCCGCCTCCTCAATGTAGTGAGTGGTGAGCAGAACCGTGCGCCTTTTTTCGCGCAGTTCGGCGATGAGACCGTGAATTTCATGCCGCACTTGGGGATCAAGCCCGGCGGTGGGCTCGTCCAAAAAGATCAACTTCGGATCGTTCACCATGGCCAGCGCCAGGGCGACGCGCTGCTTCTGGCCCCCGGATAGCTTGGAATAATACTCGTCGCGCTTCTCGGCGAGTTGCAGGCGCTCGATGAGCTGGCCGAGGTCAGCCTGCCGGGAATAAAACGCCGCGAACCACTCCAGCGCCTCGCGCACCTTAATCTTCGGCGGCAAGTTCGTGGATTGAAGGCACACGCCGATGCGATCTTTCAAGGCGCGCACATCGGTGGCGGGATCGCAGCCCAGCACTTTCACCTCGCCCCCGCTGCGCGGCCGGAGACCCTCCAAAATCTCCACCGTCGTGGTCTTGCCCGCTCCGTTCGGCCCGAGCAGACCGAACACTTCGCCGCTGGCCACTTCGAAATCGACGCCGCGCACGGCCTCGACGGCGCCGTACGATTTTCGAAGACCGGAAACTTGAATGTCCATAAGAGCGATAAGCCTTCCGCTATCGGCCCTCCGCCGTTGGCTTGGGAAAGACCATTCTAGTCGGGCGTCGAGCGCGGAAGTATAACGAACCGGCCAATGACGCGAATTACCCCGCGAACGGCTAGCTGCCGACCGCGGATCGCGAGCGGCTAAAACCTTGCCAAGGCGATCCGGATGCCCTGCTCGTAAAGCTCGGGCAGGCGCGGATTGACGCGGCGGATGGCCTCTAGATCGTCTTCCAAGGCGCGGCGCAGGGTGGCGGCGATTTTGCGGTTCCACACCCGTTCGCCAGCCTTGGCGTACCTATGCAGCATGCGCGCGCCCAAATGTTCGCCCACGGCCACGGCTTCGGCGCGAGTCAAGCCGGAGGCGCGAAAACTCTCCACAGCCGCGGCGATCCAGGGAAGCAGCAGCGGCGATGCGAAGTGAAGCCCGGCGAAAAACAGCGGCTTGGCCCCGCATTTGAGCTCGATCAGCTTGCGGCCGTCCTCAGCCAGCAGCCCGCGAATCGCGCGAACGGTCTCCGGATGGCCTTCAGCGACGAACATGCCTTCGCGCGATTCCGGAACCGGATGCAGAGACGCCACGCGTGCGCTGGTGAACTTTAAAGGGGCCAGCGAACCGCTTTCCCTCCCGGACTCGCACACCACCACCATCGAGTTATGAAGGGGCGTCTGGGCGACGAAATCGCGCAGCGTGCGGTCCAGGCTCGCGTCCGGAACGACGACGCAGATGATGGGGCACGGCTCCAGCGCCGAGTAATGCGACGCGGCATGTCCCGCGCGCAAAGTGCGCGAGATTTGCCGCGCGATGCGAAACGATGACGCCTTCACGGGGCCCAGCCGTCCCAGCACCGAGGGCAGCCGCGCAACAAAGGTGTGCGTCACGCCGCCGGTGCATACAAGGCCCATCCCCTGAAGCTTCATGGGGGCGCCTACTCGACCGCCGCGCCCGGCGCACTCCGGCTCTTGAATTCCTTTAATCGGTCGCGGTATGCGGCGGCTTGCTTGAAATCGAAACGGCGGGCGGCCTCTCGCATCTTCTCCTCCAGTTCCTGCAAAAATTTCTCCATCCGCTCAGGCGGCACATCGGCGCCGTTGGGGAGGTCGTCTTCCAGCGGCACGGTCACATAGTCGCCTTCGGCGACCGCCACCAGCGTGGCGTCAATCGGCTTGCGAATGGTTTGGGGCGTAATGTTGTGGGAGTCATTATATGCCGTTTGCAAACTCCTGCGCCGCCGCGTTTCTTCCATCGCCCGGCGCATGGAATCGGTAATGACGTCGGCGTAGAGAATGACGTGGCCATTCACGTTCCTGGCCGCGCGGCCGATCGTTTGAATCAGGGATCCCGCCGAACGCAAAAACCCTTCCTTGTCGGCGTCCAGAACCGCGACCAACGAAACTTCCGGCAGATCGAGCCCTTCGCGCAGCAGGTTCACGCCGATCAGGACGTCGTAGACGCCTCGGCGCAAATCCCGCAGGATCTTCACGCGGTCCAACGTGGAAACCTCGGAGTGCAAATACGCGCATTTGACGCCTGCTTCTGTGTAATGCTCGGAGAGATCCTCGGCCATTCGCTTGGTGAGCGTGGTCACCAGCACGCGTTCGTCGCGGGCGGTTCGCTTGCGAATTTGATGCAGCAAATCGTCCACTTGCCCGCGGATTGGACGGACCTCCACCTCCGGATCCACCAACCCGGTCGGGCGGATAATCTGCTCGACGACGACGCCCGACGTCTTTGTCAACTCATAGGGCCCCGGAGTGGCGGAGACGTAGATGACCTGATGGACCCGATTTTCGAATTCCTCGAAGGTAAGAGGGCGATTGTCAAGCGCGCTGGGCAGCCGGAACCCGAATTTCACGAGCGTTTCCTTCCGAGACCGGTCGCCGTGATACATGCCGCCAAGCTGCGGAATCGTCTGATGGCTCTCATCGATGAACAGCAAAGCGTCCGAGGGAAGATAGTCGAGCAGGGTAGGCGGGGCTTGCCCCGGCAGCCGACCCGAAAAATGCCGGGAATAATTTTCGATTCCATGGCAATAGCCGATCTGGCGGATCATTTCCAGATCGAACATGGTCCGCTGCCACAGCCTTTGCGCTTCGATGCGCTTGCCCTGTTTTTCAAGCTCTCCTTTCCACCAATTCAGCTCGTTTTCGATGCTGCGGAGCGCGTCCTGGCGGGTCTCGTCGCTCATCACATAGTGAGTTTTCGGATAAATGGGCAAACGCAAATACGTCTGTTTGACCTGGCCGGTCAGTGGGTCGATTTGTTCGAGCGATTCCACTTCGTCGCCCCACAGGCCGACGCGATAGGCGAAATCGTCGTAGGTAGGGTAGATCTCGATGACATCGCCGCGGACGCGAAAAGCGCCCCTCCTGAATTCTCCCTCCTGCCGCTCGTAGAGAATCTCGACCAGCTTGCGGGTAATGTCTTCGCGCGCGATCTTCTGGCCCTTTTCGAGCATGAGAAGCATTCCGTAATAGGCTTCGGGCGATCCCAGGCCGTAAATGCAGCTCACGCTGGCCACGATGACGCAATCGCGGCGCTCGAACAGGCTCCGGGTGGCCGAGAGACGGAGCTTGTCGAGATCGTCGTTGATCGTGGCTTCCTTCTCGATGTAGACGTCGCCAGAAGGAATATACGCCTCAGGCTGATAATAGTCGTAATAACTGACAAAATATTCGACGGCATTTGAAGGAAAAAACGTCTTGAATTCCTGATACAGTTGAGCCGCGAGAGTCTTATTATGAGCGAGCACCAGCGCCGGCCTTCCCAGGCGCTCGATGATCTTCGCCATGGTGAACGTCTTCCCAGAGCCGGTCACTCCCAGCAGAACCTGGTGCTGTTCCCCGTCCTTGAGGCCCCGCACCAGCGCGTCAATAGCCGACTGCTGATCGCCGCGAGGCTGGTAATCGATGCCGAGGCGGAACGAGGACATATGGGGGCCGGGCGCCAGTTCGCCCTTATGGTAGCACCGAAAACCCCTAAAACTTGCGGCAGTCAGAAACTGCTCCGCCTTTCGAAGGCGCGACAAAAGTATCGTCCGCTCAATCTGCGGGCTCAATCCCCGACCGGCGGCCTGATTGCACGGTCGCCGTACTTGTAATTTTTTTAAACCGCGGAAGTTAGACAGCGGAAGGCTGGGCGCCGACGCCCTTGCCGGCCGCCGCCAGAGCGCGCAGCCGCTCCATATGGCGAGGCACGCCCTGGAACCGATTCAACGCCTCGGAGCGCGTCCGGCGGAGCAGTTCGTAATCCAGTTGGTTCAATTCAAGCAGCCGCTCATAGACCGCCGGCGGGCAGACCTCTTTTGCCGGAACGCGGCGGCCGACGGACGCATTCGCCGGAGGCTGGGCGCAATTGAGCGTGGGGAAGATAGGTTTGAGGGTATGTTCCGCCGCGACCAGGCTTTCCAGAAAACAGTCGACGGCGCCAGGAAAGGAAGATGCAACCATTCTGCGCGTGGCGCGTTCCAGATCATCTTCGCCCGGGGGGCGGTCCCATTCCCCATTGGCCACAAGGTTGACTTGCACGTCGTTTACGTAAAACGGAGCGCGTTCGACCAACTCCGTAAAAAATTCGCCGGGTTCCGTGCGATTGGCGAGATCGCTCAAAGCGTATCCGGAAAAAGGCTTCTTCCGGAAATAGCCATACATCGAGTAAACGCGGTCGATGGGATCTCTCAGGATGCAAATATCAAAAAATAAAAATCCTTTCGCTTGAGGAACAGGATAGTGAATATGATGGCTCGAAACAGCCTGGATTTCCGGATTGCGCTCTAGAAAACCAAGTAATTCGGAGTTGGAAATGGGCCGATTGGGATCCGCGTTGTCCAGCCGCGCGAAGTGGCCGAAGCTATGGGCCAGGATCTCCTCGATGGTGGTGCCGGCGTTCTTGAAGAAGTGATAGTGAAGGAGAACGCAGCGCATGAGAAACACAGGCCGAAACCCGCGCCACTTTTCAGTTATCGACAATCCAGCCGTCGGCAATTTGAATCACGCGGTTGCCGTAGGCGGCATTAGTTTCCGAGTGCGTCACCTGAATAATCGTGATCCCCGACTGGTTTAATTGCTTAAATAATTCCATAATTTCCCTGGCCTGACTGGAATGGAGGTTGCCAGTGGGCTCATCGGCCAGGATCACTTTGGGGCTGGCGACGATCGCCCGCGCCACCGCGACAAGCTGCTGCTGACCTCCGGAGAGCTGGTTGGGGAACAGATCCTTCTTGGCCACGATCTGGAAGCGGTCCAGAATGTCGCACACAATGGCGTCCCGCTCCGCTTTGCGGACGTTGCGATAAGACAGCGGGATTTCCAGGTTTTCATAGACCGTAAGCGAATCGAGCAAATGGTAGCTCTGGAAGACAAAACCGAAGTTTTTCTTATAAATTTCGTCGCGATCCTTTTTCTTTAGGCGATGGACGGGATAATCGAAAAAGTGGTATTCGCCGGTCCAGGCGGAGTCGTGCATGCCGATGACATGCAGCAGCGTAGATTTCCCCGCTCCGGAAGGCCCCATGATGGAGACGAATTCCCCTTCTTTCACTTCGAAGTTCACCCGGCGGAGCACAAATGTCTTTGTAGGGCCATGCTCGAAGTATTTCTCGACGTTCTCAAGACGGATCATGGGAGATTCTACGGAAAGGAATTGGGCTACAGTTTCTCCCGGAGCAGCTTATTGACGGCCGCCGGATCCGCCTGGCCGCGCGTGGCTTTCATAACCTGGCCGACGAAGAACGCCAGCACCGTGGTTTTGCCGGCGCGATACTGTTCGTGCTGCTTGGGATTGGCGGCGATGGCGTCTTCGACGATTTTCGCGAGCGCGTTTTCGTCGCTGATGGATTGCAGCCCGTCACGTTTCATGATCGCCTCGGGAGCGTCGCCGGAGGCGAACATTTTCGGCAGAATCTCTTTGGCCAGCTTGCTGCTGATTTTGTTCTGCGCGATCAAAGCGATCAATTGTCCCAGATGTTCGGCGCTGACGGGCGATTCTGAAATATCCTTGCCTTCCGCCTTTAGCAAGCCTGCCAGATCTCCCATAACCCAATTGGCCGCGGCGCGCGGGTCTCCGGCGAGTCTGGCGACACGCTCGAAATAATCGCCCATGGCGCGCGTCAGGGTCAGGACTTCAGCGTCATAATCGCGCAGGCCATATTCGGCCATGAACCGCGCCCGCCGCGCCGCGGGGAGCTCCGGCATAGATTCGCGAATCCGCTTGAGCCATGACTCGCTCACCTGCAAGGGAAGCAAATCGGGCTCGGGAAAATAGCGGTAGTCATGCGCGTGCTCCTTGCTCCGCAGCGTCATGGTCTCGCCTGTATCCACGTCGAAGTGTCGCGTCTCCTGCATCACTCTGCCGCCGCTTTCAAGGAGGGCGACCTGGCGTTCGATTTCATGGTCCAAAGCCATTTTGAGGAAGCGGAAGGAGTTGAGATTTTTCACCTCAGCCTTGGTTCCGAACTTTTCGGCGCCCTTTAGGCGCACGCTGACATTGGCGTCGCAGCGCAGATGGCCTTTTTCCATGTCGCAGGAAGAGACCTCCACAAACTGCAAGGCCTCCTTCACGGCCGTCAGATACGCGTAGGCTTCGTCCGAGCTCCGCAAGTCCGGCTCGCTTACGATCTCGATCAACGGCGTGCCGCAGCGGTTGAGATCGACATAACTGTAGAGATCGGAATCCCTAAAGCCGTCATGGATGCTTTTGCCGGCGTCGTCCTCCATGTGTAGGCGAGTCACGCCGATTCGCTTGGCCGTCCCATTGACCTCGATTTCGACCCAGCCGTGTTCGGCAAGCGGCTGGTCGTACTGAGAGATCTGGTAGCCTTTGGGCAGATCCGGATAGAAGTAATTCTTGCGCGCGAAGATCGAGCGCGGATTCACGCGGCAATTCAGGGCGAGCGCCGCCTGAAGCGCCAGCTCGACAGCTTTCCGGTTGAGAACCGGAAGAGCGCCGGGGAGCCCCAAGCAAACGGGACAGACATTGGTGTTGGGCGGGGCTCCGAAACTCGTGGGGCATCCGCAGAAGATCTTGGTCCGCGTCGCAAGCTGGACGTGCACCTCCAGCCCGATAACCGGCTCGTACTTAGCGGCAACGCCCGATAAAGGCGCAAGCGTAGTGCTGACGGGCATGCGTAGTCTTCATTATAAAGAATCAATGGACCACGCCCGGCCCGTTCTTTATCCCTGTTTAGCCCTTAACCGCTTGAGAAATGGAATCGCCACAACAGCAGCCGCTAACAGAAAGATGCTTGCGGGCTCTGGAACGGGAGACGTGGGCGCGATTCCAAAAAAGGTCTCCGTGGCGCCAGCGCCCGTGATCGAAGGACCAACCGTGACGTTACCCGTCGCCGGATCGATGGTGTCGATCGTGCCCGCTGCGGAAGCGGCCCCATAAAGGACGCCCCCCGAAGCGGCCAACGCATCGTATTGACCCGTAAGCCCTATCTGCGACGCCAGGCCCGTGGAAGTGTTGATGGTGTATAGAATGCCGTTGTTCTCCGCGTATAACGTGTTGGAGTTGTTGGATAGCTGGCTCGCTCCACCGATGGGAATCCCGGTTGATCCGACGAGCGTTGCGGCGCCAGTAGCTGGATCGATAGAATACAGATCAAGCGTGGGGTAAAGCAAGGCGAACAGCCCGGTCGTGGTTGCTCCAAAATCGTAATAAAGCAGGCCCGAGGGAGACCCGACGGGCGTAAAGGAGCCCGTGGCCGGGTTGATACTGTAAAGCTGGCCGGCTGTTTCGTAGTCGGCGCCATATAAAACTCCGCCAACCCAGCCCAATCCAGCCACATTGGGGTTACCTGAGCTGGTCAGCGTAAATACTCCCGTTGTCGCGTCCAGAACTCCAAACTGGCCCGAGGGAAACGTGCCGCCGTAGAAAAGCACATCGGCCCTCAATGCGCCAGTAGTCAACAGGAACGTTAGGCCACACAACACGGCTGCCTTTGTTTTCATACCAAATCTCCGAATTTGAAATCTTCAGACGAGTTTAAGGCCAGATGCCGACTGCACTTGCGTCCGACGGCCATGTCGCAGCAACTGCTTTACCATCCCCGGCATTGACCTTAATCCTTCGGATTTAAGGGGTTGCTCCAACTGAAAGAGCCCCGACAAGACGGTCTTAGTCAATGCTTTGGGAACAGCTCCGTACTTTTGACTAAAAGAGAAAAAAAACGGCGCCGGAAATTACACGCATATGACACGGGGAGAACCTTCCGCGTAAAGCGCCTCTACCAATGCAGAGCGATTTTGCAGAATCGCGGCTTGATTCAGCGACCCTTTGTCGGTGATCTCATGCGCGTCGATGGAGGGCGGATCGTCCATCAGCAGAGCGCGCGCGATGCGGTTAGAACTGCCAGTACTCGACGCAGCCATCTCTTGAAGCAGCGCGCGGAACTTCTCTCGAACTGCTTGTTCGCCGCCCAATTGGCGGCAGGCGTCCCAATCGGGAAAAATGAGAACTCCGACATCGTCGCGGTCATGGCCGGTTATGACTGCGTCGCGGACCCAGGGTGAACAGTGCGCCAGGAACTTCATCCGCAGAGGTCCCGTGCTGACCCATGTTCCGGTGGCGAGCTTGAAATCCTCCACAACGCGCCCATCGAAGATAAATCCCTTGCCGGCATTGTCGGGATCGACGAAGCGCAGCGCGTCTCCCAATTTGTAGAAGCCCTCTTCATCGAACGCCGCGCGAGTCAGATCCGGCTGCCGCCAATAGCCGGGAGTGATGCTGGGGCCGCGCAGCCGCGCCTCCAGTTTGCCGGCCAAGGGAACCAGCTTCAGTTCCACGCCGGGCGCCGGCAGACCTACTTCGCCCGCCCGGCTCACCTCCCATCCGGGAAATAGCGCCGCCGGGCCCGTTTCGGTGGAGCCGAGGCCTGTGAAGATCAGGATGCGCTCCCCGCAAGCCTCCACCGCCAGCCGTTGTAATTCGTCCCAGACGTACTGAGAAAGACTCGCGCCCGCATAGTAGAACAGGCGCAGGCGGCTGAAGAAGCGCTCGCGAAAACCGGACTCCTCGCGGAGGAACGGGATCAAAGCTTCGAATCCTTTGGGTACGTTCAGGAACACTGTCGGCCGGACGTCCTTCAGATTGCGGACGGTCTTCTCGAACTCGCCCTGGACCGGCCGACCCTCGTCGATATACAGCGATCCACCGTTATAGAGCACCCATCCGAAGTCGTGATTGCCGCCGAAGGTGTGATGCCAAGGCATCCAGTCGCAGAGAATGGGCGGTTCTTCATCTACAAACGGCAGCACAGACCGGACGATCTCCTGATTGCTGCACAGCATGCGCTGCGTGTTGATAACTCCTTTAGGAATTCCCGTCGATCCGGATGTAAAAAGGATTTTGGCGACGGTATCCGGCCCCACGGCGGCGCGGGCGCGGTCCACGGATTCGGCGGCGGGCGTGCTCTCCAGCTTAGGGAAATCCGCGCCGGTGATGAACTCCGCTTCCTTAGGAATCGCCGCCTGGATGGCGCGGCGAAAAGGTTCGGGATTTGTGACGTAGACCAGCCCCGGCGTCAGGAGGCCGATGATGTGGCGAAGCTTTCCAAAATCGGACGAGATGAGGGAATAAGCCGGCGAAATGGGGGCGAACGGGATGCCAGCGTACATGGCGCCCAACCCCAGAAGAGCTTGTTCGATGTCGTTTCCTGAAAGAATGGCGATGGGGCGCTCGGAGGATAGATTTCGCGCCAGCAGCGCCTGCGCGATATTGCGCGCCTTCACCCGAGCTTCCGCATAGCCGAGGGTGCGCCACGATCCATCGGGCGCGCGCTGTCCTAAAAATATCCGGTCCGGCGCGCGCTCGGCCCAAAGATCCAGGCGATCCGTGAGCCTTGCCGGATAGGCGCCTAACGCATGTTTCGGACGAACGTACAGGACGCCGCCTGGGCCGCGATCGAGGCTTACTTCCATCGGTCCGAAGCGGACTTTCCGCACCGGCGCCGGCGCCGCCATGGTTAACTCCTTGCGGCATCCCACGCCGCAAAGGTTTCGCCGCGCTCGGCGAGCTTTTGCAGCAAGGGCGCCGGCTCCCACCATTGGCCTACCGAATTGCGGAAATCCAGAATGCGGTCGAGGATCTTCTTGACCCCCACGGCATCCGCATGCCACATCGGGCCGCCGAGATACGGGGGGAAACCGTAGCCGGCGAGGTAGATCACGTCGATATCCGCGGCGCGTTGCGCATAACCTTCTCCCAGAATTCGCGCACCTTCGTTGATCAAGGTGTAAATGCAGCGTTCGACGATCTCCTCGCCGGAAATCGGCCTCCGTGGAATTCCCGCCTGGCGCGCGGTGGTCTCGATCAATGCCTCTATTTCCGGATCGGGTTTCGGCTGCCGGGTCTCATCATACACATACCATCCCTTGCCGGACTTTTGTCCCAGCCGTCCCATGCGATAGAGCTTGTCGTGCACCAGCGGCTGGCGCACGCCAGGTTTCTCCAGGTGTTTCCACTCCTGCCGCACGCGCCAGAGCACATCGATGCCGCCGAGGTCGTCCACGGCGAAAGGCCCCATCGCCATGCCGAAATCGTAGAGGGCTTGATCCACCTGCGCCGGCGTGGCGCCTTCTTCGACCAGCAACTGGGCCTCCCGCAGGTAAGGAAGCATCATGCGGTTGCCGACAAACCCCCGGCAGTTGCCCACGACCACTCCCACTTTGCCGAGCCTCTTGGCCAGCGCAAAAGCCGTCGCCAGAACCGGCTTTTCGGTCTTGGCTCCGCGCACGATCTCCACCAGCCGCATGACGTTCGCCGGATTGAAAAAGTGCAGGCCGACGACCATGTGCGGGCGCGACGACGCCTCGGCGATGGAGTCGATATCGAGCGTTGAAGTATTGGTCGCCAGCACGCAATCGGGCCTGGCGATGGCGCCAAGCTCGGCGAAAATTTGTTTTTTCAGCGCCATGCTCTCAAACACGGCTTCCAGAATCAAATCGGCGTCCTCAAAGCCGTCATAGGAAAGCTGTGGGCGGATCAGGGCCATGCGCTGATCCATCGTCGCCTTGGAAAACCGTCCCCGCTTCACCGAGCCTTCGTAATTCTTCACGATCGCGGCCATCCCGCGATCGAGCGCGGACTGCTGCTCATCCTTTAATACGACCGGGATGCCGGAATTCGCGCAGGCCATGGCGATGCCGCCGCCCATGGCGCCCGCCCCAACAATGGCTACTTTTCGAATGTCGTACGCAAGCGTGTCTTTGGGCAGGCCGGCGATTTTCGAAACTGCCCGCTCGGCGAAGAAGGCGTGGATCAACGCGCGCGCCTGACCGGAGCTCAGGCACCCCCTCATGATCTCGCGTTCCTTTTTCCAGCCTTGCTCGAAAGGGAGCGTTGCGGCCGCTTCCAGCGCTTCCAGCGCTTTGAGCGGAGCCGTTTGATTGCGGCGCGCCTTGCGCGCCTGCTCGCGGCCTGCGGCGAGGATCGGCCCAACGCCATCGCCGCCTGTTTCGACGGATCGTTCCCGGGTTTTCGGCAGCCGCCCTGTCTCGGCCGCCTTCTGCCGCGCAAATTCTACGGCTCCCTCCAGGAGATCTCCCTCGATGATTTTGTCGATCAATCCCAGCGACAAGGCCGTGTGCGCATTCACCGGCTTGCCCGATACGCACATATCCACGGCGGCCGCTAGACCCACCAACCGCGGCAGCCGTTGCGTTCCTTCCGCGCCGGGGATGATTCCCAGGTTTACTTCCGGCTGGCCTAGCAGGGCATCCGGGTTCGCCACGCGGAAGTGCCCGGCCATGGCGACCTCCAAGCCTCCCCCCAGCGCTGCGCCGTGAATCGCCATGACGATCGGCTTGGGGCAGTCCTCGATCTGCTGAAGCAGCGCGTGAAGGTCGGGTCCGGAATGCGGAGGTTCGCCTTGTGAACCGGCGATTGCGGCTTTCTCCAATTCCTTAATGTCGGCTCCCGCGATAAACGTGCGTCCTCCGCCGATCAGCACCAGGGCTTTCACCTGGGGGTCCTGCGCGGCGGCGGAAATCGATTCGCCGATCCCTTCGGGGACTCCCGGGCTTAGCGCGTTTACGGGCGGGTTCTGAACGGTCGCTACAGCCACATCGCCGTGGCGGCTAACTTCAACCAGTGGGCTCATGCGGAAAGAATCAAACCACGGCGGGAAGCTTGATGAGGGACGCTCCCGGGACTTGGCTCAGAAGGCTTCGGTCTTTCAACAGCGCCTCCAAGTTCCGCCGCGAGAGCCCGGAGTGCTCGCGGGCCAATGCCTCGGCGCGCGCGCCCTGCCGTTGCTCGATCGCTTCCACGATGGCGTGGTGATGTTCTTGGCCTACCTCGAAGTTGCGCGCCGCGTTCGGCACTCTTGCATTCGCGAAAACCACGGCGCTGGGCGCGGCGAAAGGAAGAGCGATGACGCGATCCAAAGTCTTTCTCAGAAGCGGGCTCTTGGCGAGGGCCACGATTTCGGCGTGAAAAGCTTCATTGAGGTCCATATATTGCGCGAACGTATCGATGTTAGAAGTGATTGTATAAGCCTCCATGGCGCCGCTATATTGGCGCAGGGCGGCAAGGTCGGCGTCGCCGTTGTGGCGCTCGGCCGCCAGCCTGGCGGCGGTTCCTTCCAGCACTCCCCGCATCTCGATGGCGTCCCAGATATCGGCGATGGTGAATCCCCGAACTACGAATCCGCCGGCGGGCGCGACCTCAAGCAGCCCTTCGTGCGCTAGGCGGTCCAGGGCCAACCGGATGGGCGTCCGCGACACGCCCAGCCGCGCGACTAACGGCAGCTCGGAGATCCGGTCGCCCGCATTGAAATCGCCCCGCAGCAGCATTTCCCGCAAATTCAGAAGCGTGCGCCCGGTCTGCGATACAAACTCAGAGCCCGGGACCAAGCGAGCCTTGTTTTCGGGAACCAAAGCGAGATCCTCCTGATTCTTTGGAGTAACGTCGAATCTTACCACAACTTCCGTTAGAATTAATATCGACGCGGTCTTTGCCAGGCGGCGCGCGCCGGGAGCCCGTGTCTCTAAAAGAAAGCTAAGCTTAAGATGTTCGGAGGCATCTTGACCCGCCTGGTGCAGTTGTCTCATCCGGAGGAAGGCCGCCGCGCGGCGCTAGTTCATGGGAATGAGCTGCATTTGCTAGGCACCTACCGTTCGATTTATCAGTTTGCGCTGGCGGCGCTGGAGACTGGCTGGACCTTGCGCGACCTTTTAAGCACGGATCTATCCGGCGTCGTGCTCAACTACGACCATGTCCACTCGCTTCAAACCCCCTGGCGCTTTTTGCCCGCCTTCGACCATCCGCGCGAGCCAGGCTCATGTTTGGTGGCCTGCGTGACGGAGGCCGGATGGCGATACCGGGGCTCCGGCGAAAACCTTACCGCGCACGGCGAGCCGCTGCCGATTCCCGAGCCAGGCAGCGCGCTCTGCGCACCCGATCTCGCGGCCGCTTACGTAATCGGCTACGACGGCGCGCCGAGGCGCGTCGGCGTCGCCGCGGGAATGCGCGCTCCGAGCTTCAGCGCTCTCGGACCGGAGTTGATTCTCGAGTTGAGCTTCGGCCCGCACCTGGAAGCCTCTGTCCGCGTGCATCGCAAAGGACGGGAGATCTGGAATCGAAACATTCGGCGCGAAGATTCTCTATCCGTGACGGACTTGCTGGACCGCATCGAGCCGGAGCATTTTCGCAGGGCGGCTCACCGTTCCCGCGGCAACGCGCACGTCTGCTTTATCGGCCCCAAGCTCCTGGAAATGGACTCGCCTGGGGTTGAGGATGGCGACGAAATCACCGTGGAGTTTGGCGAATTGGGGCGCGCGCTGCGCGCCGCGGTCCGCCTGGAGGAAGCCAGGCTTGTAACGGCTCGGCCCTTATAGAAGAGCCTCCGGCCTACAACAATTCGTAGCCTTTGGCGGCTACGCGGCAGCAGGCAATCTCCGACGATTTCCCGTGCGCGGCGAAGATGCTGCGAACCTTTTCGCACACCTCTTCCGATCCGCGCTCGTGAAAAACCAGAATCGATGGCCCGGCGCCGCTGAGGGCGCAGCCCAGCAATCCGGGCAACCGCAGCCGTGTGATTTCGGCGAGACCCGGAACCAGGTTGAACCGGTAGGGCTGATGCAAACGGTCTTCGAGCGCGGCGGGGAAGGCCGTGGTTTCGCCGCGAGTCAATGCGGCGATCAGCAGAGCGCTGCGCTGCACGTTGAAAATGGTGTCGTCGCGGGAGTAAGCGGCCGGCAAAACGCGCCGTGCGTCGGCCGTCGGCACGACAAAGTCGGGCACCACCACCGAGACGCCGTAGTGGGGGTGAAGCTCCATGCGCACGGCTCGAGCGACGCCCGTGGAATCGACGGCGCTGGCCACCACCGATCCCAGCGCGCAAGCAGCCACATTATCCGGATGGCCTTCGATAAAAGCCGCCTCGTGCAGCACTCGCTCGGCGTCCCAGCCGAGATCGAGAACGTGACTTGCGATCACCACGCCCGCGATCAGGGCGGCGGCGCTCGATCCCAGGCCCTTGCCAATGGGAATCTCATTGGAGATCTCCATCTCGAGCGGCGGCATTTCCGACGCCGCGTCGGAGGCCACCCGCAGGGCGGTTTTCCAGATCAGATTTTCATCGTTGGACGGGATCAGATGCGCGTCGCGCCCGCAGGCGCGGATGGCGAGCGACGGCGCGGGACGGAAGCGGCAGACCAGGTACAGCTCGAGCGCCAAGGCCAGGGCGTCGAAGCCGGGCCCGAGGTTGGCGCTGGACGCCGGGACGCGCAGCGTCCGCCAGCCGTTGAATTCAAGTGGCCGCATGAAGATTCATTCTGGCATAGCATGCCGCCGAAATTTTCGGCAAAAGGACCGCGGGAAGTCCTCCGCGGGCTGAAGCCCGCGCACGCTATTCTGAAAATGAATCCCCATGCAGCACGAGGTTGTGGAGGCCGAAGGCCACCTGATCGATTCTCACGTGATGGAACAGATTTTCGACACTGTGGTCCAATACGACGGCCAGTTCGAGGTTCAGGAGTTCCGCATCGGCCGCACCAACGCCGAGCCGTCGCATCTTCGGCTGCGGGTATCCACGCCATTGCCCGGCGATATGGAGCAGTTGCTGAGCCGCCTGCTGGAGTTGGGATGCACTCCGGTGGAGACGGGCGACGCGGAACTGGCTTTGGTCGAGCGCGACTGTTGCGCGCCGGAGGACTTTTATTCCACCACCAACCACCGCACTTTAGTGCGCTGCCAGGGCGAATGGTATGAAGTGCAGGATCAGCGAATGGACGCCATGATCGTGGTTTCCGAGGGGCGCGCGGCGTGCCGCCGCCTGCGCGATTTGCGCAAGGGAGACCGGGTGGTGGTGGGCATGAGAGGCATTCGCGTCCTGCCGGAGTCGAAGGAACGCGACCGCCTGGCCTTCGCCTTCATGAGCAACGGAATCTCTTCGGAGCGGCAATTGGAGACGGCCGTGCGTCAAACGGCCGCTCTGCTGGAGCAGACGCGGACGGAGGGCAAGAAGATCGTCGTGGTGGCCGGACCGGTGGTGGTCCACACGGGAGGCGCCTCGGCCCTCGCCGAGCTGATCCGCGGCGGATGGGTAAACGCTCTTTTGGCGGGCAACGCCCTAGGCGTGCACGACATCGAAGCCGCGCTCTTCGGCACCTCGCTCGGGGTGCGGCAAAGCGACGGCCGCCAGGAAGAGCACGGCCATCGCAACCACATGCGCGCCATCAACGCGATTTACCACGCCGGCGGGATCCAACAGGCCGTAGAATCGGGCCGGCTGAAGAGCGGCGTAATGTATGAATGCGTGATCGCGGACATTCCGTTTGTGCTCGCCGGCAGCTTGCGCGATGACGGCCCTTTACCCGACACAATCACCGATATGAACCGCGCTCAAGACGTTTACGCCGAGCAGTTGCGCGGCGCCGGCTTGGTGCTCTGCCTGGGTTCTATGCTGCATTCGATCGCCGTCGGCAACATGTCGCCGAGTTGGGTGAAAATCGTGTGCGTGGACATCAATCCCGCGGTGGCCACCAAGGTCAGCGACCGCGGAACCGGCCAGGCCATCGGCGTCGTCACCGACGTCGGACAATTTCTCAGGCTGTTGGCCGCACAACTGCGGCGCGAGGCGGCGGAGACATCGCGGCGGTGAACCGAGCCTACACGGACGAGCACGCCGAAGCGGGCGTGCGGGCCGAGCTTCCGGAAATCGAAACCTGGCCGAACCAGTACCATACCGGCTACGAAATCGAAATCAGCATGCCGGAATTCACTTCGGTTTGCCCTAAGACCGGCTTGCCGGATCACGGCACGCTCACTTTACGCTACGTGCCGGATCGGCGCTGCCTGGAGCTCAAGTCGCTTAAGATGTACTCGCTGGCGTATCGCAACCTGGGCATTTTTCAGGAGAACGTAGTGAACAAATTTCTTGAGGATGTTGTCCGCGCGGCTGATCCGGTATCCGCTACCGTGATCGGCGAGTTCGCGGCGCGGGGCGGCATTCCCACCAAAATTACGGCGAGCTACTCGCAGCGGCGGAAATCGAAACGTGCCGCCGGCGGGAGCCGCTGATGAAAGAAGACGATCTCCTAGCCGCCATCCAGGCGGTGCGCGCCCGAGCGCGGGCGCGCGCGCCGGACGGCAACCTGGGCTTGGAAGGAGTCGCAGCGCCCGATCTGACTCCGCTCCTCCACGCCCGCGACGCCGCCGAGGCTAAAGTGGCCGCCATTGGAACGGTGAATCCCCGGCCGCCCGGCCTGAAAAATTCCATCGCGCAGGCCCTCAAAAAACTGATCGCCCGCGCGCTGGATTGGCACGTTCGCGAACAGGTGGAATTCAATCGCGCCGCCATGGCCTGCGTACACGCCACGCTCGAGGCGCTTGGAGACGTCAGCCGCGCTTTGGCCGCTCTGGCTGCGCGCGAGAAGCCTCTGCGCGAAGCGCTGGAGGCTTATCATCGCGAGTCGGCGGCGGCGGCCGGTGAAATGCGCGACGTTTGCCGCCACTGGGCGGAATGGCGTCCGGCTTTTGAAGAGCGCCGATCCGCCAGCGAGATTCACCTCCTGCGCACGATGTCGGAATTGCAAGGCGCATTTCAGCATCGTGTGACGCTGCTGGACCAAAGCTATCGGGAGCTGGCGCGGCAGCAGCACGCGAGCTTTACCGCGGCCCTGGACCGCAACACCATCGACGTGCAAAAGCGGTTATGGCAAGATCTCGAGCAAATCCGGCGCGAATACGAGAGCCTGATTTACGCCGAGCTCCGTGCGTTGCGGCAAACGCGCGCTGTGGCGCAGGCTTCGGCTGGCGGGACGCCAGCCATGACGCAGACGCCAAGATATGGAATCGACTGGCTGCGCTTTGCCGAGGTGTTCCGCGGCCCCGAAGAACGCATTCGGGAGCATCAACGCAAACACGCCGCCCGCTTCGTCGGCGCCGCGCACGAGATCGTCGACATTGGTTGCGGGCGCGGCGAATTCCTCGAGGCCGCGCGCGAGTTGGGCTTGGCGGCGCGCGGCGTCGATTCAAGCGAGGAATGCGTGGCCTGGTGCGCCTCGAAGGGACTAGCCGCGGCGCGCGCCGACTTGTTCGAATTTTTAGACGCCTTGCCGGATCGCTCCCTCGGCGGCGCCTTTTGCTCTCAAGTAATCGAGCACCTTCCGCCGGAGCGCGTGCCCATGCTCGTCGCGCTGCTCGCCGCCAAGCTTCACCCAGGCGCGTTGGCGCTTTTCGAGACACCCAATCCGGAGTGCCTGGCTATCTTCGCCACCCACTTCTACATCGACCCGACTCATACGCGTCCCGTTCCCGCCGCGCTGCTGCGGTTTTACCTGGAGGAGGCCGGTTTTGGGGGAATCGAGGTCGAGCGGCTGGAGCCGGCGGCGCACTCCATGCCGGCGCTCCAGGAATTGCCCCCAACGCTGCGCGACGCATTTTTCGGCGGGCTGGATTATGCCATCCTGGCGCGGAAGCTCTAGCGTCGGCGCTTCCCGTCGGCCCATAATGAAAACCGTGTTGGTCCTCCTGGCCATTCTGTTCGCCGGCGCCGCCTGCGCGCAGGATTTCTCGAACATCCGGGTCGAGACGATCGCCCGCGATATGCATTACGCCGAAGGCCCGGTCTGGTCGCTGGAGGGGTTTCTGCTGTTCAGCGACACCCCGACCGACCGGATCGAGAAATGGGTTCCGGGCAAAGGAATTTCGGAATTCGCCAGCCGCGCCGGCGGAGCCAGCGGCAACGCCTACGACGAGCAAGGACGCCTTTATACTTGCGAGTTCCGCGACCGCCGGGTCACCCGAACCGCCAAGAGCGGCAAAGTCGATGTGCTCGCGGCGCGTTATGAGGGCAAGCGGTTGAATGCGCCGAACGACGTTGTGGTTCGCCGCGATGGCAACGTCTATTTCACCGATCCGGCGTTTGGGAACCAGCAGGATTCCCGCGAGCTGGATTTTTATGGAGTGTTCCGCATCACAACCAAGGGCGACTTGGAGCCGATCGCAAAGTGGAGCACGCGCCCGAACGGCGTCGCCCTTTCGCCGAATGGCCGCATCCTATACGTGGCGGACTCCGACCGCCGCTCCGTGCTGGCCTTTGACTTGGACCGGAGCGGCGCCGCGTCGAACGAGCGGGTGTTTCTCTCTAAAATCGAGGGCGTTCCAGGCGGCTTACGCACCGATGAAAAAGGAAATCTGTACGTCGCGGCGAAATATTTGTCGGTATATTCTGCGCGAGGCGAGTTGTTAAAGGACATTCATTTGTCTCAATCCCCATCTAATTTAGCGTTCGGCGATCCGGA
>Ga0070738_10000989_pt1 | contig 67320 bp, 67 predicted proteins | sample Coa_R2_2_FD_66446 | JGI IMG/M metagenome (GOLD analysis project Ga0070738, IMG submission 66446) | Surface soil microbial communities from Centralia Pennsylvania, which are recovering from an underground coalmine fire - Coalmine... | ecosystem: Environmental > Terrestrial > Soil > Unclassified ... | reverse complement strand
TCGAAACTCCCACCAGCCGGCTGACGCCGGCCGTTCGAAACCCCCACCAGCCGGCTGACGCCGGCCGTTCGAAACCCCCACCAGCCGGCTGACGCCGGCCGTTCGAAACCCCCACCAGCCGGCTGACGCCGGCCGTTCGCTTTTACTCCGCAATATCCGGCAAACCGAGCTGTCGCAGGTAGTGCCGTTCGCGCTGGCGCATGGCGGCGCGATCGGCGTCGTCGTGGTCGTCGTAGCCGCACAGATGCAGCAAGCCGTGAATCACGTACAAGGCCAGCTCTGCCTGCACGTCATGCCCGCGCGAGGCGGCCTGCTCGGCGGCGACCTCGACGCCCAGCACCAGCTCGCCGGCCAGCTTCGACGCCCGTGGCTCGCTGAGGGGAAAGCTCAGCACGTCGGTCGGCTCATCATGCTGGAGATAGCGCTGATTGAGGCGATGAATCGTGGGATTATCGACGAAGGCCAGGCTGATCTCATAATCGGCCACGTCTTCGCCGGCCAGGACGGTACGCACCGCCTCGCGCATGCGGGCGCGGTCGATGGCAACAATCTCTTGCGGCGTGGCGATGGAAATGGTCATGATCGGTTTTCAGTTTTCGGTTTTCGGTTTTCGGACAAACAACCATTCGCTATTTTATCGAACCGAAAACCGAAAACCGAAAACTGAAAACCGGAGATTAAGCTGGCACCGGCGCTTCGGCGACGCCCTGGCGTTCGACGCTGAGGACGGTGGGCTGCCCGCGTTCGTCCATCTCGACGCGCGCCGCCAGCACCGTCGGCGCTTCGCCGAGCACTTCGTGGGCCAGGGCGGCGTAGTCCTCGGCGCCATGGCAGTGCGGCGCGTAAGCGAAAATGGATTGGCCAAAGCTGGGGCACTCCGCCAGCTTGATGTTGCGGCGGATGCGCGTGGCGAAGATCCGCGCCTTCGCCCAGGGAGCGTTGGTGCCGCGGCTCTTGTCGAGATATTCCTGCAAATCCTCCACGACTTCCTGCGCCAGCCGCGTAGTCGATTCATACAGCGACAGGACAATGCCGGTAACTTTCAGCGCGGGGTTGATGCGCTTGGCGACGAGCGCGGTCGTCTCCAACAGTTTGCCCATGCCGTGCAGGGCGAGAAAGTGCGGCTGCAAGGGAATGAAGACCTCGTTGGCCGCCGACAGCGCGTTGAGTGTCAGCACGCCGAGCGAGGGAGCGCAATCCATGAACACGTAATCGAAAGCGCCCTCGTCCTGGAGCAGCAAATCGCGGAGAATGACTTCCCGGCCGACCACGCCGGCCAGCTCGACCTCGGCAGCGGCGAGATTGATATCCGAGCCGGCCACCCAGAGATTGTCCTCGACCTTGCGGCGCACGTCGGCCAACGGTCGATTGTTGACGAGCACGTCGTACATGGACGGCGATTTGCCGTCGGGTTCGACGCCGAGATGGGTAGTGGCGTGGGCCTGCGGATCGAGGTCGAGAACACAAACGCGCTGGCCACATCCTGCCAGGGCCGCCGCCAGGTTGACCGCGGTCGTCGTCTTGCCGACGCCGCCCTTCTGATTGATAATCGCGATCCGTCGCATGAATGATCCTCTGGCTAAACCATCCGTGGTTTCCGTTCCAAGAGGACGATTATACGCCCGCCGGGCAAAGGCGCGAACCCCAAGGCGGCTCCGCGCAACCCCCTCGTTCCCACGCTCCTGCGTGGGAACGCAGCGCCGACCGCTCCGCGGTCCGATCCTTTGCGTAACCTAACTCATGCAGGGGACAGGACGCAGAGCGTCCAGACGTGCGTTCCCACGCAGGAGCGTGGGAACGAGGATACAGAATGCGATTCGCGCGGTATCATGTTTGAGCGGCGAAAGTTAAAATGTGAGGTACTCCCCATGAGCGCATTGCAGCTGGACATTCGCCCGGAAGTATCGGCAGCCCTGCAGGCGCGTCGGCCGGTGGTGGCCCTGGAATCGACGCTGATCGCCCACGGGCTGCCGTGGCCGGCCAACCTGGAGACGGCGCGGCAAGCCGAGGCCGCCGTGCGGGCCGAAGGCGCTGTGCCGGCTACCGTCGCCGTCTGGGAGGGCCGGCCGGTCATCGGACTCGATGCCGGGCAATTGGAGCGACTGGCCCGGCAGACGGACGTGCGCAAGGCCAGCAGCCGCGATCTGGCCGCCGCGATCGTGCAGAAGGCGTTCGCCGCGACCACCGTGGCGGCGACGATGGTGTTGGCCCAGCGCGCCGGCCTGCGCGTTTTCGCCACCGGCGGCATCGGCGGCGTTCATCCGGTTGCGGGAACGAACTTCGACATCTCCGCCGATGTTCTCGAATTGGCCCGCACGCCGGTCGCCGTCGTCTGCGCCGGGGCCAAAGGCATTCTCGACCTGGCCGCCACGTTGGAAATGCTGGAAACGATGAGCGTGCCGGTGGTCGGCTACGGCACCGATGAATTTCCGGCGTTCTTGCTGGCGTCGAGTGGCTTGCCGGTCAGCGCCCGCGTCGATTCGCCGGCGGATGCGGCGGCGCTGTGCCAGGCGCACTGGAATTTGGGCGGGGCCGGCATCATGTTGGCCCAGCCGCTGCCGGCCGAGACCGCCCTGTCGCCGGAGGATTTTCACAAGGCGCTGGTGCGGGCCGAGAGTCAGGCGCGGGCCCAGGGCGTGCGCGGCCCGGCCGTGACGCCGTTTCTGCTCGCCCAATTGGCGGAGTTGACCGGTGGTCGAACGTTGCGGGCCAATCAAGCCTTGATCGTGGCCAACGCCCGCCTCGCGGCGCGCGTCGCCGCCGCTTTCCCTTCCGGAGAATAAAATGCGCCTCCTGGCCATCGGCGATATTCACGGCTGTTTGACGGCGTTCAACACGCTGCTCGACGCCGTGGCGCCCGAACCCGACGACCAGATCATCACCCTGGGCGATTACATCGATCGCGGTCCCGATTCGCGCGGCGTGCTCGATCGCCTCATCGACTTGCACGCCGGTGGCCGGGTTGTGGCCCTGCGCGGCAATCACGACATCATGATGCTCGAAGCCCGCAACGGCCACGACCTCGGCTGGCTCGCTGTCGGCGGCAAAGAGACGCTCTTGTCCTACGGCATAACCGAAAGCGAGATCGATACGCTGGAGGAAGGGGACAGCTACTTCGGCGATCCGAACGGATTGCTGGCAAGGATTCCCCAACGGCATTGGGAGTTTCTCGAAGAGGATTGCCTTCCTTATTACGAGACCGAGAAGCACATCTTCGTCCATGCCAACCTCTATCCCTATCTCCAATTGGACGAGCAGCCGGACTACATGCTGTATTGGGAGAGACTGGTTGAAGCGAACGAGCACATTTCCGGCAAAACGATGATTTGCGGCCACACGCGGCAGAAGAGCGGCGTGCCGCTCGATCTCGACACGAGCATCTGCATCGATACGAACGTCTACGACGGCGGTTGGCTGACGTGTCTCGACGTGCGGTCCGGCCGCATCTGGCAAGCGAACGAACGGGGCGAGACGCGCACAGGATGGCTCGGCGCAGACGACTTCGTTTAGCCGCGAGCTGTAGGCAAGCGCGAGCCATCGTTGTGCATCGTTGTGGCGGGGTCTCCGGACCCCGCCACTGTCCGTGACCGAAGGTCTCCATTCCTGTACCGGTTGGGAGACCTTCGGTCAACGCCGGTGGCCCGGTCCGGAGACCGGGCCACAACAGGCGGGAGACCTTCGGTCAACGCCGGTGGCCCGGTCCGGAGACCGGGCCACAACACGGGTTACTTCCACCGGGGCGTTAACACGCCCCGCTCGCCGGTTTACTTCCGCCCCATCTGTTGCAACAAATATCCCAACCCAAACACGATGACGCCGACCGCGGACAGCGACAGCGAATCGCGCAAACCAAGCCCCTGAGGTTCGGGCACCAGATTGCCGGCGATGGCCAGCGGCAACAGTATCAGACCAAGGAGTTGAAGGAATCGGCCAAGTTTGTACAGCATTTCTCGTTCTCGCCGCGCTTCTCGAATCCGAGAAATCCCGCACCGGCCTTTCTCAGATCTGCGACTCGTCATCTCCGCTAACCGCGCTTCATTCTACGATGCCTCGGCGAAATCGACCGGAGCGACGCCTTGAAGCGACGGCACACCACTTGCTATCGTTGGGCGAATTCCCCCAGTGTTCGTTGTCCGTGCCAGAAAACGCTTGACATCGTTTTCACGACAACTACAAAACGGTTATTCCATTTGCGTCCGAGGTTTTCAAGGGAGGCCATACGAGTGAGTTCCGCCGTGTCGTTCGCCAGGATGGTGCGTGTCCTCGCCCTGGCGATCCCTTGCCTGTTATTGCTGTCCGGTTGCGATCTGGAATCTTATCCCACCGATCTGACGTATCCGCTGCGCTCTGATCCTATTGTCACGTCGCCGCCCGGTGCGACGCGCTGGGACACGACCGCCCCCGGACAACTCGAACACCACATCACGCACCTCTCCGATCCGGAGATCGGCGGCAAAACGCTCGATCCCGGTAAGCTAAAGGACACAGAGCGCCAGGATCTGGAGCGCGTTCTGCGCGAAATCTTCGGTACTCCCGCCAAGCCATCGGTGAGCATCAAAGGCGCGGACGACGACATCAAAAAGTTGATCAAGGATCTCCAGCTTGACGATGCGACGCTGGAGAAGGGTAGTATGGTTTATCGCCGGCACTGCATGCACTGCCACGGCATTACCGGCGATGGACGCGGCCCGACCGGACCGTGGGTCAATCCCACGCCGCGCGATTATCGGCAGGGGTTGTTCAAGTTCATGTCCACCGCTGTCACCGTCGGCGATCGCAAGCCGCGCCGCGACGACATTCACCGTACCCTGGAGCATGGCATCGAAGGCACTTCCATGCCATCGTTCAGTCTGCTGCGGGAAGACGAAAAAGAACAACTTATCAGCTACGTCATCCACCTCAGCCTCCGCGGTGAAGTGGAGCGCTACACGATGGAGCCGCTTCTGGACGGCACGGGACTGGAAGGGAGCAGCGTGAAAGAGAAGGTCGAGGATCTTCTGACCAATTCGCGCGGTCTTTTGAAAGCCTGGGCGGAGTCGAACACGAAGGGCCTTGAGCCAAGTTCCTATCCCTACAAGGACGCGGACGTGAAGGCGTCGATTGCCCGCGGCTACAAGCTATTCACTGATCCGCGCGGCAGCGCCAGCTGCATCAATTGTCACGTGGACTTTGGCCGGCAAGCGCCGTTCCGTTACGACAAATGGGGCACGCTGGTGCGTCCGGCCAATCTGACGGCCGGCGTCTATCGCGGCGGCCGGCGGCCGATCGACATCTACTGGCGCATCCGCGGCGGCATCGATCCTTCGCAAATGCCCCGTGCCGATTTCGACGACAAAACGGCCAACAAGGACCAATGGCGCGACAATGCCGATCCGTATTGGGACCTGGTCAACTTCGTGCAAGCGCTGCCGTATCCGAAGATGCTGCCCGACGACGTTCGCGACGCGATCTACGGCAGACGCGAGAAATCGGAAGAGCACGCGCAAAGGTAACAAATCGGCGAGCGGGGTCGCGTAAGCGCCCCGAGGAAGTTCTCGGGGCGTCAACACGCCACGCTCGCCCGAGCGACGGGTGAAGCGCAAAAGGAGTGGTTCCGTGCAGCAAAAAGGTTGGGGCATCTTTTTCGGCGTGGTCCTGCTGGCCTCGTTTCTGTCGGTCGCCGTCTCTCCCCTGGTGGGCTGGTGGCTGCCGGGCAACGTGTCCACATTTGGGCCGGACGTGGACTATCTCTATTACGTCATTCTCGGCTTCACGACCTTCTTTTTCGTGCTGACCGAAGCGCTGCTAGTCTGGGCCATGTATCGCTTCGCCTGGCGGCCTAACACCAAGTCGCAATACGTCGAGGGCAATCATCGTCTCGAATTGTTGTGGACCATCGTGCCCGCCGGCATTCTGTTGTACATTGCCTTCGCCCAGGTTCCCGCCTGGGAGCGGATCAAGTATTACAAGCAGATGCCGAACCCGGACCTGGTGATGCAGGTCACGGCCCGGCAATGGGACTGGACCATGCGCTACGCCGATACGCCTCAGCCGGAAAATGCGCGTGCCTGGGCCGAGGTTCCGCAAATCGACGATATTTATCTGCCCGACGAATTACACTGCTGGAAGGGTGCCAACGTCCGCATTTTCCTTAAGACGCAGGATGTCTTGCACAGCCTGTTCTTGCCGCAGCTGCGTTTGAAACAGGACGCCTTGCCGGGCAAGACTATCCCCGTCTGGTTCAACGCCACCGATTCCAACACGAAATTCAACGAAGCGACCGGCAAATGCGAATTGACGGACAAGAACAAAGAATGGGAGATCGCCTGCGCCGAACTATGCGGCGGCGGGCACTATCGCATGCGCGGTTTGCTGTATGTCCACGAAAGCAAGGAAGATTATCTCAAGTGGCTCAAGCACGCCCAGGAGGCGGCACGCAGCCGTCAACCGGAAAAGAAAGCGATCCCCGTCGCCAGCAAGTAGGAAAATGATTAACCGCCAAGACGCCAAGAACGCCAAGGACAGAAAGAGACAAAAGGCGCTAGGTGGCGGAATGTTCTCGATTTTTTCTTTTGTCTTTTTCTTACCTTGGCGTCCTTAATGTCCTTAGTGTCTTTGCGGTTCGGTTCGTGGTTTTAAGCGCCCCTGCGAGGATTCCAATATGAGCGTCTCTCATTCCCACCCGGCCGGAACCCACGCTCACCCGGAGCTAGGTTTCCTCCGCAAATACATTTTCTCCGAAGATCACAAGATCATCGGCATTCAATTTTTGTTCTCCGGCCTGATCTTCTTCCTGATCGGCGGCACGCTGGCGCTGTTGGTGCGCTTGCAGGTCGGCTTCCCCCAAGGGACCATTCCCTACATCGGCCGATGGTTCCCGGTTAGCTGGGGCGAACGCATGTCGCCGGACTTCTACGCCATGATCTTCTCGATGCACGCGACGATCATGATTTTCTTCGTCATCATTCCGTTGTTGACGGGGGCGTTCGGCAATTTCACCATCCCGCTCATGATCGGGGCGCGCGACATGGCGTTCCCGAAGCTGAACATGATGTCGTATTGGTTCATGTGGCCGGCCTTCGCGGTGATCCTCAGCAGTTTCTTCGTCGAGGGTGGCGCGGGCGGCTCCGGCTGGACCTCGTATCCGCTTCTGGCCAGCGCCACCATGCCCGCCGGCGAGGGCTTCCATTCGCCGGCCTCGCCGCACTCCGGACTCGGACAAGTTTACTGGCTCGTCGCCCTGATGTTCGTGGGCATCTCATCGATGATGGGTTCGATCAACTACATGACGACCATTATCAATCTGCGAGCGCCCGGCATGACGATGTTCCGAATGCCCATGACCGTGTGGGCCATGTTCATCACCGCCATCCTCCAGTCGATGGCCCTGCCCGTCTTGACCGTGGCGTTGATCCTGCAATTGCTCGATAAAACCATCAACACGACGTTCTTTTTGCCGCCGGGCGGCATGGCGTTCGGCAACTGGCACACCGGACCCGGCGGCGGACAAACGCTGCTCTGGCAACACCTGTTCTGGTTCTATTCCCACCCTGCCGTGTACATCATGATTCTGCCGGCGATGGGCATGGTGTCCGACATTATCAGCACATTTGCACGTAAACACTTGTTCGGCTACAAACCGATGGTCCTGGCCATCGCCGGCATCGCCGGCCTGGGTTTCATCGTCTGGGGCCATCACATGTTTCAGAGCGGCATGGACCCGCGCCTGGGCACCGGCTTCATGATCGCGACCATCATGATCGCCCTGCCGTCGGCCGTGAAGACCTTCAATTGGCTGGGCACTATTTGGGGCGCCAACATTCAATACACCACGGCCATGCTCAACGCCCTGGCCTTCGTCGCCATGTTCGTCATCGGCGGCCTGTCCGGCATCTTCATGGCCGCCACGCCGGTGGACGTGTATTTTCACGACACGTATTTCATCGTCGGTCACATTCATTATGTCTTGTTCATGTCGAGCATTTTCGGCATCTTCGGCGGCATTTATTACTGGTTCCCGAAGATGTTCGGCCGGCTGATGAACGAGAAATGGGGCAAGGTCCACTTCGCCCTGACGTTTTTGTTCTCCAACTGCACGTTCTTTCCGATGCACATTATCGGCATCGCCGGCCATCCGCGCCGCTATTACGATTCGACCTTGTATCGCTTCCTCGACAACGTGCAGCCGCTCAACCAGTTCATGACGATCAGCGCCATCTTGCTTGGATTGGCGCAGATCATTTTCCTGGTGAACTTTTTCTGGAGCCTGTTCCGCGGCGCCAAGGCGGGAGCGAATCCGTGGCACTCCAACACGCTGGAATGGACGGCTCCGTCGCCGCCGCCGCACGGCAATTTCGAGCACACGCCGATCGTTCGCCGCGGCCCGTATGAGTACGGCAATCCCGACATCGAGGAAGATTATTTGCCGCAGGCCGCGCCGCAACCCAGCGGCATCCCCGCGCCGGCGCATTAGAATTTCTAACCCAATGAACCGCCAAGGACAGAAAGGGCAGAAATAAAAAAATTGGTGGCTAGTATTCCTTGGTTTCTCTTTTTCTGTCCTTGGCGTCCTTTGTGTCCTTGGCGGTTCATTTTGCGAGTGCCAACATGCCATCCCCCCTCGCCGAAACTCGGTTCGCGCCACGCTGGTTGCACGCTTGGTCCGTGCTGACCGCCGGCGCTACCGTGGCCTTGCTGGCCCTCGGCGCGGTGGTCACGACTTTCCAGGTCGGCATGGCCGATCCGGTTTGGCCCACGGTGCCCTGGCATTTGGCCCTCATCGATTGGTCCGAGCCGAATCCGGGGTTCGTCATCGAACATTCGCACCGCCTTGCCGGTTACGTCGTCGGTTGTTGCGTAATCGTGCTGACGATCGGACTCTTGCTCTCGGCGCAGCGAAGTTGGCTGAAATGGCTGGGCGTCGCCGCGCTGGCCGGCGTGATCGCGCAGGGATTGCTCGGCGGCTTCCGCGTCGTCTTGCATGCCTGGCTGGGCACCAACCTCGCCGTTATCCACGGCTGCTTCGCACAGATCGTGTTCAGCTTGCTTGTCAGTCTGGCGGTCATCACCTCGGCGCGGTTCGCCGCGGTATCGCTGCCCGCTGTGGAATCGCCGCGCGTAGGGCGCTGGTCGCTGGTGCTGACGGCGTTGGTTTTTCTGCAACTGGTCTGGGGCGCTTTACTGCGCCACACCAACGGGGCGCTGGCCCAACGGATGCACCTATTCACGGCCTTCGCGGTCGTGGCCGCGGCTGTTTGGTTTGCCCGCACGGCGCTTGCGAGTCCGGCGGCGCGGCGCGTTTTGGGACGCACATTGATGCTGCTCGCCGTCTTACTAACTTTGCAGATCATGCTCGGTGTCGAAAGCTGGCTGGGTAAATTTATCGGCGTGCTGCTGCCGGAGATGCGAAAACCGACCATCGGGCAAGCGGCGACGCGCGTCGCTCATGTGCTGGTCGGTTCGTTCATTCTGGCAACGTGTGTGGTGCAGACGTTGTTGCTGTATCGTCCCGCCCCCGCCCCACAGGACGATTTGTTGTTTAGCGACTCTTCGGAGAAGCGTTCAAGCGGCATTACTACCCTCGTTCAACAACTGGAAGGGACAGCATGAAGGCGGCGGTCAGCGTTTGTGCCGAAGCCCCAGCCCTAAGCCGTCCGCGCCTGGCGGACTACGTCGAGTTGGCCAAGCCGCGCGTGGCGGTGCTGGTGCTGTTCACTGTCGGCGCCGGCGTCCTCCTGGCCGGCGGACGCGACTTCCCGCTGCTCGTGTTGTTGCACACGGTCCTGGGCACGGCCCTCGTCGCTGCCGGCGCCAGCGCGCTCAATCAGTGGTATGAGCGCGATAGCGACGCGCTCATGCGCCGCACCGAGAAACGGCCGCTGCCGTCGGGAAGGCTGCAAGCGCTCGAGGTGTTCGTGTTCGGCCTGGCGCTTGGTCTGGGCGGCGTGGCTTATCTGGCCCTGACGCTTAATCACCTGTTGGCGGCCCTGATCGCGGCGGTAACATTCATTCTCTACGTCGCCGTCTACACGCCGCTCAAGCGCCGGACGCCTTTGAACACGCTGATCGGCGCGGTGCCCGGCGCTCTGCCGCCCCTGATCGGTTGGTGTGCGGTGCGCGGCGAGCTGACGCGCGAGGCCGGTGTGTTGTTCCTTATTCTGTTTGTGTGGCAGGTGCCGCACTTTTTGGCCATCGCCTGGATGTATCGCGCGGAATACGCTCGCGCCGGACTGCTCATGCTGCCGGTGATCGATCGTGACGGCCAACGCACCAGCCAGAACATGATTCTCTATTGTTTGGCCCTGTTGGCCGTCAGCCTGCAACCCGTTTTGTTCGGGGATGCTGGCTTGATCTACCTTGGCGGCGCGGTGCTGCTCGGCCTGACGTTTTTGGCCACGGCCCTCGGCTTCCGGCGCTGGCGGACGCATTGTCAGGCGCGGCGCGTGTTGCGGGCCTCGCTGGTGTATTTGCCCGGATTGCTTGCCTTGTTACTGTTGGATCGTGCCCTTGGATTGTGAGGACATTATGACCCAGGTTGTTTACGACAAACCGCAGGAACACATGGGCTTGCCGTTGCCCACGCCCAAGGTGGCCATGTGGCTGTTCCTCGTCACGGAAATCATGTTCTTCACCGCCTTGATCGGCACGTACATCATCCTGCGCCACGGCACGCCGTCGCAGTCGCCGTTCAAATGGCCGCTGCCGCATCAGGTGCATCTGATCGAGTGGATTGGCGCGCTCAATACCTTCGTGCTGATTTGCAGCAGCTTCACCGTGGTGCTGGCCCATCATGCCGCCGTCAAGGGCGACATGAAGAAAGTCACCATGAATATCGCCATCACTCTGGCCCTGGGCGCTATCTTCCTCGGCATCAAGGCATACGAATATAATGCCAAGTTCCAGCACGATATCCTGCCCGGCCACATCGGCGAGAGCCTGCCTTATCCCGAAAAGAACCTGCCTTCTCCCGAAAAGGGCGGGAGCGATAAGACCATACTGGCTATCGAGCGCGAGAAGCACGACCACGCCACGGGAATGCAGTATTTCCATCGCGTCCTCGTGCAGCTCGAAGAAATCAAGAAGGGTTCGATCGATCCGGAGCTAAAGAAGGACTGCGATGCGTTGTACGACCAGATGAATCCTTCCGGGGCCGCCGCCGCGGAGGGCAAGGCCGTCGCGTTCCACCGTCCGTCCAGCCCGGCCGAGGTCGGGGAAAAAGTCAATGAGATCCTTGAGAAAGCCGAGAAGAAGGGGGTCGCGCTGCACCTTACGCCGGCCATCCCGTTCGGCAACCTGTGGGCATCGTGCTATTTCGCCATGACCGGCTTCCACGCTTTGCACGTATTCGGCGGCATTGTCGTGTTTGCCATTATTCTGTTGCTGGCTGCGGTTGGCCGGCTTGGCCCGCAGCACGCCACGATGTTGGAACTGACCGGCCTCTATTGGCACTTTGTCGATATTGTGTGGATCTTTTTGTTCCCGTTGTTGTATTTGGTATAAATACTCGGCGAGCGGGGTCGCGTTAGCGCCCCGAGAGAAGCACTTGAGAAATGCACTCGGGGCGCTAACGCGACCCCGCTCGCCGGTTTGGGAGAATCGTCATGACCGAAACCGGGCACGCCACCACGCACGACGCCGCCCACGATCTCCGTGTCAAGGCTTATTTCACGGTGTTCATCGCTCTGTCGATTTTCACCGTCGTTTCCTTCCTCGCCAACTGGGCCGTGTATCAGGGCTGGATCAACACCCAGACCAGTTTTACCATCATCATCGCCGTGGCCGTCATCAAGGCGTTCCTGGTCGGCCTGATTTTCATGCATCTGAATTTCGACTGGGGCAAGGTGTATTTCATTATCGTGCCGATTTTCATCCTCGGCGTCATGATGATGATGGTACTCATGCCGGACATCGTCATTTCCTGGCAGCCGCAACAAGAGCCGCTGGAGCCGCCGGTCTCTACCACCGGCACGCGCTAAGATCGGCGAGCGGGGTCGCGTAAGCGCCCCGAGTACGACTCCTCGGGGCGCTTACGCGACCCCGCTCGCCGGGAACGGAACAGTTATCATGTCTTGTCCTCGTTCTCGCCGGATTTTCTTCGCCTTGCCTCTCCTTCTCTGCCTGTCTGCCGCTGCTCCGCTCGATGACAATCTCGACGCCGTCGGCGACTTCTCTCTGACCGAGCGAAGCGGGCGCACCATCGGCAAGGCCGACTTGCTCGGCAAGATCTGGATCGCCTCGTTCGAGTTCACACGTTGCACGCAGGGCTGCCCTCAGATCAGCGCGACGATGGAGAAACTACAAGCCGACCTGGCCCGCTATCCCGATGTTCGGCTCGTTACCTTCACCGTCGATCCCAAGCACGACGGCGTTGAACAATTGCGCGAGTATGCCAAGCATTATCACGCCGATCCCGAACGCTGGCTGTTCCTCACCGGAGAAGAAGACGAAATCTATCGCTTAATCGATAAATCATTTCATTTGCCTGCCCGGCAAAACGAAGGCGAGGAGCGCAAGCCCGGCAACGAAGTGGCGCACAGCTCAAAGCTCGTTCTTGTGGATCGCCAGGGCCATATTCGCGGCTTTTTCGAGGGCCGGCCCGATCCGCGTATGCCCGATGCGGAGCGCGAATACGACAAAGAGCTGCGGAAATTGAAAGCGAAAATCACCTCGCTGGAGCACGACGCCTGGTACTTGCCCAGCGATTTCCCGCGCTTCAATGCCACGCTCAACGCCTGCACGGCGATGCTGCTCCTTCTGGGCTACTCGGCCATCCGCCGCCGCCTGGTCCGGCTGCACCTTACTTGCATGCTGATCGCCCTGGGGTTTTCGGTCCTTTTTTTGGTCTCTTATAGCTACGATCATGCGGTCATCAAGCAGGGGCTAACCACGTCGTTCGCGGCGCAAACGAGTCATGCGAATCCGCCGGCGTGGGTGGGCATCGTCTATCAGGCCGTGCTGTGGACGCACACGCCCTTGGCTGCCATCGTCGCTCCCTTGGCCCTGGCGACGGCGGTCCTGGGTCTGACCGGCCGGCTGCGGCGGCACATGCGCCTGGCCCGCTGGACGCTGCCGATTTGGCTGTACGTGGCGATCACCGGCGTCGTCGTCTACTGGATGCTGTACCGGCTCTATCCTTTGCCGTAAACCGCGGGTACAATACGGCGAGCGGGGTTGCGTAAGCGCCCCGAGAGGAGAAACGAAATGCGGTTGTATGTCTGGCTAGTCGCGTTGCTCCTGATCGTCACGCTCTTGGTCCTGCCCCGCTCCCTTTACGCCTGCCCTTCCTGACAGGAAGCGATTGCTTCCTCCGGTTCGGAGGATGACGACGATCCGCTCCGCGAGGCCCGCGGCTACAATCGCAGCATTTACCTGATGGTGGGAATGCCTTATTTCTTGCTCGGCGCGGTCGGCTTTTGGATTTATCGTGGTCTCAAGCAAAGGGCCCTGATCGAACAGCAGGCCGCGCCATCTCTCCCTGGCGAAGGAGACCCTTCATGTTCGACCCCCTCGACCGACGACGCTTCGTAACGCGCTCGCTGCAAGCGGGCGCCATCGCCGCCCTCGGCGATTTCAGCTTCCTGCACGGCCTGCCCGCCCCGGCCGCCGACAACGACAAGCCCGCTCGCCGCCTCGTTCCGCTCCAAGCCGAACTCGAACCGCTCGTTCGCCTGATTGAAGACACGCCGCGCGGCCAATTGATGGAACGCATCGTCGATGAAGTCCACAAGGGCACGAGCTACGAGCAGCTGCTCAGCGCCGTATTCCTGGCCGGCGTGCGCGGCATCCAACCCCGGCCGGTCGGCTTCAAGTTCCACGCCGTCCTGGTCATCAATTCGGCGCACTTGGCCAGCCTGCGCGCCCCGGACAAGGAACGCTGGCTGCCCTTGTTCTGGGCTATCGATAACTTCAAGTCCTCGCAAATGGCCAATCAGGAGCAAGGCGACTGGCGCATGGACCCGGTCCAGGAGAGCAAGCTGCCACCGCCGCACCGGGCCAGGGAGCGCTTCATCGAAGCGATGGACGATTGGGACGAGGAGGGCGCCGACCGCGCCATCACAACCTTGGCACGCACGGCTAGCTCCGAGCAGGTGTATGAGCTGTTCTGGCGCTACGGCTGCCGCGATTTCCGCGACATCGGCCACAAGGCGATCTACGCCGCCAATTCGTGGCGCACCCTGCAAGCGATCGGCTGGCGGCACGGCGAGCCGGTGGTGCGCTCCTTGGCCTACGCCATGCTCGATCGCGGCGGCAACGACAATCCCGCCGAGCACGATTACGACGCCGACCGTCCCTACCGCGAGAATCAGAAGCGCGTCGCCGACATCGGCCCGCTTTGGAAACAACGACGGCGCGTGTCGCCGGAAGCGGCGGCCGACTTGCTGGAAACGCTCCGCACGGCCAGTCCTTCGGATGCCAGCACCAAAGTTGTCGAGCTGCTCAAAAAGGGCATCCATCCGAGTTCGATTTGGGACGGCCTGCTCCTTACGGCCGGCGAGCTGATTATGCGACAGCCGGGCATCGTCGGCATCCACTGCATCACCTCAGCCAATGCGCTGCACTTCGGGTATCAGACCACTGCCAGCGACGAGACGCGGCGGCTATTGATGCTGCAAACGGCGGCTTTTCTGTCGATGTTCCGCCAAGCGATGGGGAGCCAAGGCAAGCTCGCCGGCGTGAAGATCGACAGGCTGGAAAAAGCGGAGCTTACGGGCGATCCCCGGCAATGCGTCGAGGAGATTTTCGCCACGGTCAGCAAGGACCGCATGCTGGCCGCGCGAAAGACGCTATCGCTGATGGACGGCGACAGCCGGCGCTTCCCTTCGGTGGTGACGGCGGCCGAGCGTCTGATCTTCAGCAAGGGCAACGATTCGCACGATTACAAGTTCAGCTCAGCCGCTCTGGAAGATTACTACTACGTGACCCCGCCGTGGCGCGCCCGCTACGCCGCAGCCAGCATGTTCAATCTCAAGGGCGCCGGCGATCGCGATAACAACCTGATCGAGCGCACCCGCGCGGCGCTGGCGAAGACGTAAACGCTGGTGCGAGGAGTCGAGAACGTGAGCGACCGGAGGGGATCCTCCGGTCGCTTTTCTGTATGCTTTTTCGCTAGAACGCGATATGATTGGGACGAAGAGAGAATACCCGACTCGGCGAAATCAATGACTACGAGCGAGAGACTATGAATACCATCGATCTTGTCATCCTTGCGGTCGGAATCATTGCTCTAACGGTATGGCTGCTGTTCGATCGAGTTGCCCGTGCCATTGTCTGGGAATCCCTGCGCCATCCTTTCACGCGCAGTCGAATCGAGATGAGAGACGGCAAGATCCACGTTACCCATCTATCTTCCGGTGCGGCTCGACAATCCGATCAACCGTCCGGAGCGAAATAGATGGCCAAAGCGCCCCCCGACCTACCAATCGGATTCAAGACGGTTTTCTGGGTCGTGGTTGCCTTAACGGTCCTGTCTCTTTGCACCGCCGTTTATCTGGCAACGCGCCCCCTAGAGCAACAACACGATTCCATCCGCGATCTCATCAAGACCTGCGATACAACTTGGAAGATGGGTTTTGGAGGAATCCTTGGGTTATTAGGCGGGAAGCGTTTGCCGTAAAGAGCCGTCAAGTCAAAAGGGGTTTAGGAACCTTTTGAATCGGAGAAGGTTTCTGGCACTTCTTCACCTTCGTGAGCGAAGCGGATGGTAGGGGATGAGTTTCTTTAAGACGTGGAAGCGCCGTGCGAAAGAACTCAAGCAGGAGACATATGCCCTCTCCATGGCCTGTCGTGACCCCCGCACGCCTTGGTACATCAAGCTACTGGCGATCGGGGTAATCGCTTATGCCCTCAGCCCCATTGACCTGATTCCAGACTTTATCCCAGTATTGGGGCATTTTGACGACCTGATCTTGATACCCCTCGGCATCTTACTGGTACGGCAACTCCTCCCGGCAGAAATTCTACAAGACTGCCGTAGAGAGGCCGGGCAAGGGATGGGGCAGGGAAGGCCCGTCAGCCGGGTGGCCGCTGCCTTCATCATCACCCTCTGGCTCCTGCTGGCGGGGATGGGGCTATATGCTGTCTGGTGGAAGTTCGTGTATCGCTGACCCGGCTGACTCACTGAGCGACGCAAAAACAGGTCCATGAAGGGGACTAACACGATCTCTTTGGAGGCTCCTCATGCCCCAGCAAGCTAACCTGAACGACATTATCCCGCTGTTGGAGGAAGCGACGCGAAAAGGGTCCGTTAAGTGGATCCCCGAAGAGGAGGATTCGGATAGTTTCAACGCCGCCTTCGATGCAGGGACCGTCCGAATATCCCGGATCATCGTCGGCAGCATCTACTTGCTCGAAATGCTCGACCCTCAGGGCCGCACGATCGCGGTTGTGGAGAGTTCGTCGCAACTGGCACGAAATAATGATGATGTCGTTACCTACAACCTCCTGGAACGACTCCACCGCTGTGCGCGAAACCAGGCCCTTAGCGCGGATGACAGAATAGGCGCTCTTCTAGCGGAGATCCGCAGGCGGGCTAGCCAGGAAGCAGGCGTCAAGAACTGACCCTCACTTGTCTCAAGTGACATGCCGTCAGCAAGCCCGGCTCACCTATTCCGGCAGCGCCAAACACGTCAGCGTCGCATCAAGCGCCGGAGCTGGACATGACCACACCAAAAAGAACATCGCCTGCCGCGCCCACCGTTGGGCCGGATGCGAACGGAGAAAGCCGCTGCCCTTGGCCGCCGCCAGCGCGAATTGCGTAGCGCGGAGCACCAAGGCGTTGACCTTCGCACGCAGATTGCTGGCCGCCTGAGCGTCAGCACCCTCGCGAGCCAGGCGGAGCAGCTGCTCCTGCAACGCCTGCCAGCTCTCGGCGCAGGCCGTCGCGCGGGCTTGCCATTCCGAGCGCTTCTGGGCTTCCTTTTGCAGATAAACGATAGCCGATTTTGCCAATCCTAACGCCAGCCCCGATGTCTCCAATCCGCCGGCGCCCCGGCCGCCGGCCAGCACGCGCTCGGCGGGACCGGCGAGGATCCAGCGGCGCTCCAACCGCACATCCCGGCAGCGAACCTCGGCCGTGAGCGAGCCTTGCAGCGCCATCAATTCCATCGGCGGACCCACGCTCATTCCCGCCGCGTCGCGCGGCACCACTACGAGCAGCTGCCGGCCGTCATCGAGCACCACGCCGGTGAGGAAATGGTCCGCGTGCGGCGCGCCCGTTACCCACGGCATGACGCCGTCCAGCCGTACCCCTCCGTCCTCTAGCCGCGCCGTCAGCACCGGGCGAACGTGCTGACGAGAGGTTGTCAGTTGCGCCAGACCGACCGTGGCGAAACGCTGTCCCGCAGCCAGCGCCGGCAATAGCTCGCGGCACAACGCTTCGTGGCCGCTGTCGCGCAGCCGGCGGCAAGCGGAGTCCCGCTGGCTGAGAAGAAAACAAGTCGTCAGACACGCCCCGGCCAAGCGCTGATAGCCTTCGAGCAACTCCAGCGCATCGAGTTCAGACCCACCGTATTCGCGCGGAATGATCCAGCCCAGGACGCCCGAGCGGCGCAGGGCGTCCCACGACGCTGCCGGCCAACTCGGCACGGCATCCGCCTCCCCTGCGTGCTTTTCGAGCACATCCAAGGCTTCATCCACAGTCAGGGAATCGCCCGATGACATCTCGTTGTCCTTTTCCACTATCCCTTGCTTGCGCTGCGGGCTGGCAGTGCTGCTTTTGTAAACTCTTGTATAGTATCTCTTCTTGCCTGTCTTACTTCTTTTGCCCCATTCCCCCAATCCCCGAAGTCGCAAGAATAGTCTTCGGAACCGTGCTTGAAGATGATACCATAAAAGTTAGTGAGCGCCCGCAAGCGGATCAGCGACGATAACTCCGCGGGTGGCATCCAGGCGTTCGGTTCCTGGCGGCGGGGCGTCGGCATGGACAGTCTACGCGAATTGCTGGATACCGTCCGTGAGAGGGACGTGGTTCGGGGGCGGTTTCGTGGGCTGCTGCACATTTTGGTCGGCCGGAGGATCGCGCGCGCGGACGGCACCCTCGTCTCGGCCGGCATGACCTGGCGCGATGCCGCCGCGCTACTCAAGCGTCTGCGCTGGGACCGCGAAACCGTGAGCGAGCTAGGTCTCGACCCTGCCACCCTGCCGCCGCGCGATCGCGAACGCTTCTGGTACACCGCCATCGCCCGCGCCGGCATCGATACCCCAGAAGCCAGCGCCGACGCCGATCAACTCGTGCCACTTCTCAAGGATCTCGACTACATCGTCGGTCCCGCGCCAGGCGGTAGGGTTTAGGGTTTAGGGTCTGGGGGTTAGGGGGCAGGAACACTGATTTTTCTGCCTTTTGCTCTTTTCCCCCTAACCCCTAAACCCTAAACCCTAAACCCTACTTTCACATTGACCCTACTCTCTCTGCCGCCTATCATGCAGAAAATCAACACGCGCGAACGGGTCGAGCGGTAGCGGGCCGCAGAGGATATCGGCTATGAAGGCGGAACATCGTAAGGAACTGGTGACGAACACCCTCGCCAATCGTCTCGGCGAAGCCGTGCAGAGCATGAAGGAAGGTCCGTCGCGCGGCACCATCATCGTGCTGTCCGCCATCGGCCTGATCGTGATCTTGGTCCTCATCTGGCGCTATCTCGCCACCAGCGCCGAAGAAGCGGACTCAGCTCGCTGGCTCAAATTGGACAGCCTGGCTACGCCGGAACAGTTGAAAGCGTTCGTCGAGGACAAGGATGCCGAGGGTCAAGCCCAGGGACGGCTTGCCCGCCTGGAAGAAGCTCGTCGCAGCCTCTATGAAGGGCTGCGGCAGCTGGGTAACACCGGCACCCGCAAAAAGGCGCAAGAAGATATTCACCGCGCCGCCGAGCTGTACGATAAGCTGGTCGACGAATGGGCCGATAAGCCGCTCTTGCACCAGCAGGTTTTGATGGGCGCCGCCAAGGCTTACGAAAGCCTCGGCGAAGCCGATCAGGCCCGCAAGTATTATCAGCGGCTCAAAGAAAAGTACGGCGAAACCGTCTTCGGCCGCGACGCCGCCGAGCAGCTCCAGCGCCTCGAAACCGCGGAGCAGAACGGCGACTTCAAAGCGCTGCGCGATGAGTTTAGCAAACCGGGCGCGCCATAAATCGTGGTTTTCGGTTTTCAGTTTTCGGTTTTCGGTACAAATAACTGAATTCCGAAAACCGAAAACCGAAAACCGAAAACCGAACGATGGACACTGCTGTCTCTCTTTCCACAAACGAGCTTTCCACCAACGAGCGCATCGTCGAACTGACGGCCAATTGCAAGGAGGCTCCGCGGCTCGATCAGTACTTGGCGGGGATGTTTTCCGACTTCAGCCGCTCGGTGGTGCAGCGCGTCATTGATGCCGGCGGCGTGTCGGTCAACGGCAAGCCCGCCAAGGCCAGCTATCGCGTCCGCCAAGGCGATCGCATCCGCGTCGAGAAGCCGGAACCGACCCATCCGCTGCCGGTCGCCGAGGAAATCCCTCTCGACATCCTCTACGAAGACGAATTCTTGGCAGCCGTCAACAAGCCGGCCGATATGGTCGTACATCCGGCCAAGGGCCACTGGTCCGGCACGCTGGTCAATGCTCTGCGCTTTCACTTCGATCAGCTCTCCGGCGCCAACGGCGACTACCGCGCCGGCATCGTCCATCGTCTCGACCGCGACACCAGCGGCGTCATCCTCATTGCCAAGGAAGAACAAACGCACCGCGATTTGAGCCAATTGTTCGAGCAGCGCAAAATCTTCAAGGAGTACGTGGCCCTGACCGCCGGCGTGCTCGACCGCGATAGCGATTACATCGAGGGCCGCATCGCCCATCATCCGCACGATCGCGTCAAGATGATCGTCAGTGACGATGAGGAAGACGACGGCAAGGACGCGGTGAGTTATTATGAAGTGATCGAACGTTTTCGCGGCTTCAGCTTTTGCCGCATCCAGCCGCGCACCGGACGAACGCATCAAATTCGCGTTCACCTGGCGAGCATCGGTTGTCCGGTCCTGGCCGACAAAGTGTACGGCGGCCGCGATCGGCTGCATCTGTCGGAGCTGGTTCCGGGCCTGGACGCCGAGAAGGATGAACTGCTGCTCAGCCGGCACGCGCTGCACGCGCATCGGCTGCGCCTGCGTCATCCACGCCGCCGCACCATCCTGGACTTGGAAGCGCCGCTGCCGCCGGAATTTCAGAAGACGCTGGCAGTGCTGCGGCAGTATCGCTAGGTGGTTGGGTAGTTAGGTGGTTAGGTGGTTAACAACCCAACCACCTAACCACCTAACCACCTAACCACCTAACCACCTATTATGCCAAATCGCGGTCCTCGAACAGAATCAAACCGAACAGCAGCACGATGCTCGTGTAGAGCACGCCGTAGAGCGACACCGAGGCCAGGTACGTGGTGAAGTCGGCGGCCTTGATGTCCAATTCGCTGAGCAGAGCGGGTTCAAGGCGGAACGATTCGAGGTTAGGCAAGACCAGGTCGAAAAGCTGCGCCATGAAGTAGAGGATTTGCGACACCGCCGCGCCGGGATTGGTACGCTGGGCCTCGTAGCCGATGGATACCAGCACCGGCGCCAGATGGGCCAGGAAGAAGACGACCACCACGGCGACGAGATTGACGACCATCGGCACGCGCGTGGCCAACGATACGGCGATGGCGATTAGCACCATCACCTGCGAGAAGCCGAGGATCAAACCCGGCGCGATGTCGAGCGCCAGGTGCGTCCACAGGCCGATGCCGCGCAGGAAATCCGTCGCGATGCCCGGCAGCGCCCAGCTCCGGAGGAGGGAAGTGATCCACGGCGGGGCCGAGGCTTGGTTCGGGATGACGACGTTGGCCAGATGTTGGTCCCACCACGGCTGATCGCTCTTGTCCCACCACGGCTTGAACAGCGTGACGCCCTCGAAGTAGGTTCCCAAGAGAGCGAACAGGACGCCGGCAGCCAGGATGATGCCGAGAAATTTGCCGATCAAGAAGTGCCGCCGCGATACCGGCTTGCTCATGAGCGTGACCGCCGTGCGTCCCTCGATTTCCTCGCTGATGGACATGCTGGCGGCAATGGTGCCAAAGACGGCGGCGATGAGCAGGATGGTGTCGTAGCCGATTTCACGAATTACCAGATGGTCTTCGCCGAAGGTCCAATAGGGGATGAACGGCGAGATGGTCAGGGCGGCGAAGGCGACGCCGAACAGCAGCCAGAACATGGGCTGGCGCACGCCCTCGCGAAACGCCGCCAAAGCGATCGCTCCCCCCTTGGGCCAAAGATTCAGCAACAAGACGAAGACCACGATGAAGGCGTCGATCAACAGCTGCATTTGCAACACGGCGCCGTAACCGTAGCCAAGAATTTCGAGACTTCCGCCCGAGCCGCCCAGCGCGATGAAGACCAACGGCGCGACGAGGACGGCGACAAGGGCGGCGGCGATTTGCAGCGCCCCGCGCCGCGCCGCGGGATCGCCCTGCTTCAAGGCATCGAGGGACCTGCGCAACCACGGCAGCACGTCCTCGCGTTTGAGGAACAGAAGCCATGCCCAGGGGACAGCTGCCAGCAATTGAATGGCCAGCAAGAGCAGAAGAACGAGATACGCGCTCGTGGAGAACGTCATGGATCGCCTTAAGTAGAATGACTTCAGTGCCGGATCCGGAAGCCGCGCTGTCCGCTGGGAGCGGCGTCCTGAACCGTCGTGTTGGTGATATAGCCCGCCATGTGCTGCGTCACTGCGGCGAGAAACGCTTCAACGACGCTGTCTTCCCCCTCGGCGACCAATTCAACTTCGCCGCTGGGCAAGTTGCGCACATAGCCGGCAACGGCATAACCCGCTGCCAATCCCTGGGCCGTGTATCGGAAGCCCACCCCCTGTACCCGACCCGAATACAGGACGCGCTTGCATATTAGGGCCATAGCGAACGAGTCCGACGTTACTCTCTACGTTCGTTTTCCGCCAAGGGTTCATGACGATAATTCGGCGGCGCTCCCCAGTGCAGCTTATCGCGGAGCGTCTGGTAATAGCTCCGTCCGGGCACCTTCACCAATTGAAAGGATACCGGGGCCTTGCGCACCGTCACGCGATGTTCCGCCGTTAGCTGGCCGTGTTGTTGCCCATCAATCACAAGAACAAGGCTGGAAGTAGGCAGCAGACGTCGGACGGCGATGGTGTAGACCTTGTCGGCGCTATCGACTACTGGACGATTGGTCAGCGTATGGGGGCAGATGGGAGTGACGACGAACGCAGACAATTCTTGGCCGAGAATGGGACCGCCGGCCGAGAGACTGTGCGCAGTCGAGCCGATAGGCGTGCTGATGATGAGACCGTCGCCGGAATAGCCGGACACCACTTCGCCGTCGATGATGAGGTCCAGGCCGATCATGTGGAAGGGCGGTCCCGATTGCAGAGCGATTTCATTGAGTCCGAGAACGGTTTGCCGCCCATTCGGCGACTCGATCAGGCACTCGAGCATGAGGTGCTCGGTGATCCGATAATCGCCCTGGACGACGCGCGGAAAAATGCTGCACAGCTCGTCGGGGCTGAGGTCGGCGAGGAAGCCAAGCCGGCCGAGGTTGATGCCGAGCACCGGCGTCTGATGATAACCCATCTGCCGCGCCGCGCGCAAGATGGCGCCGTCGCCGCCGAGCACGAGGGTCAGGTCGGCACAGCATTCGGACAGGTCTTTTTCCTGATCGAGATCGACAAGATCGATTTCGCAGTGGCGGCGCAGGAAAGGCAGCAGGCGATCGACTTCTTCGCGCACTCCCGGTCGATTGGCATTGCCGAGGACAAGGATGCGCATCGCATTGACTCCGGGCGAGCGGGGTCGCGTTAGCGCCCCGAGTTTGCCGCACTCGGGGCGCTAACGCGACCCCGCTCGCCTAAACCGCACAATTCTTCTCGACCTTGCGCGGCAAAGCGCGCCGCACCGTGGCGCACAGGCCGCTGACATCGAGACCGAGATCCGCCAGCAACTCGCCGCGCTCACCGTGCTCGATAAAGCGATCCGGCAACCCCAGACGGCGAACGTGGCTGGTATCGATCCCGGCGCTGTTGGCCGCCTCCAGGACGGCGCTGCCGAAGCCGCCTTCGAGCGTGCCTTCCTCGACGGTGATAACCAACGGCATCTCCTCGATGGCACGCAGTAGCGTGGTCCGGTCGAGCGGCTTGATGAAGCGCGCGTTGATAACGCCGATGTTGATTCCTTCGCCGCGCAGCGCCGCGGCCGCTTTGACACAGGTGGGGAACAGTGTGCCGCAGACAATGAACACGCCGTCCTCGCCCCACTCGTACACTTCCGCTTGCCCCAATTCCACCGGAGCCAGGGGACGATCGACGCGCTCCAGGTTGGCCTTGGGATAGCGCAGCGACACCGGACCCGAATGCGATAGGGCGAACTTCAACATCGGCGCCACGTCCAATTCGTCGCCGGGGGCCATGACGACGAAATTGGGGAAAATCCGCATATACGGGATGTCGAAGACGCCGTGATGCGTTGGGCCGTCGGGTCCGGTCAGGCCGGATCGATCCAGGGTGAAGACGACGGGCAGATTTTGCAGGGCCACTTCCTGGAAAATCTGATCGAAGGAGCGCTGCAAGAAGGTGGAGTAAATATCCACGATGGGTCGCATGCCGGCCTTGGCCAGTCCGGCCGCGAAGGCGACGGCGTGCGATTCGCAGATGCCGGTGTCGAAGAAACGCGTCGGGAAGTCGGCGCGGACCTTTTCCAGCTTGTTGCCCTGGCACATCGCCGCCGTGAGGACGGCGACCCGCGCATCGTCGCCTAGGGCGTTGTAAATGGCTCCGCTGACCGCATCGGTGTAGGCGCGCGAGCCGCCGCGCTTGAGCGAGAGGATGGTGCGTTCCGGGCCGACTTTCTCGAAGACCGGCGGCGTATGATACGTCACCGGATCTGCGCTGGCCTGCGGGACGCCGTGACCCTTGGTCGTCAGCACATGTAGCAGCACCGGGCCTTTTTGATCCTTGACATCGCGCAGCCAGCGGCGCAGCGTGGGCAGATCGTGGCCGTCGATCGGGCCGAAATAGCGGAAACCCAGCTCCTCGAACAGCATGCCGCCGGTCAGGAACGCTTTCAAACCGTCCTTGATCTGCTCGATGGCGTGGGTAGCGACGCCGCCGACGAGCGGAATGTGCTTGAGCAGATCGCGGATGTGCCGTTTCGATCCCTGGTAGAAATTCGTCAACCGGGCCTGATCGAGACAATGGGCCAATGCCCCGACGCGCGGGCAGATGGACATCTCGTTGTCATTGAGAATGACCAGCAGGTTTTTCCGCAATCCGCCGGCATTGTTGAGAGCCTCGAATACGATACCCGACGGCAGCGCTCCATCGCCAATGACTGCGACGCTGTGACGGTCGTCCTGACCGAGCAAGTCATCGCCCACCTTGAGGCCGAGGACGGTGGAGACACTGCAGCCGGCATGTCCGGTCATGAACAGATCATAGGGACTTTCGTGCGGATTGGGATAACCCATCAGTCCGCCGCGCGTGCGGATGGAATCGAATTGTTTGTATCGTCCAGTTATGAGCTTGTGCGGATATATCTGATGTCCCGTATCCCAAATGAGGCGATCGCGGCTGAAATCGAACGTCAGATGCAAGGCCAGGCACAGCTCGATCACGCCGAGATTGCTGGCGAAGTGGGCCGGCCGAATACTCAGGACGCGCACCATCTCGTCGCGCATCTCTTGGGCGAGGTCGAGCAGCTGAGCATCGTTTAGCTTGTGCAAGTCGGCCGGCGCGTTAATTTGCGGCAACAGAGGGGTCATAGCGTAAGTCCTTAATCCATTCTTAGGTGGTTAGGTGGTTGGGTGGTTGGGTGGTTGGGTGGCTATTTAGAACCACCCAACCACCCAACCACCCAACCACCTCAGATCAGCATCCTTCACCGATCGCGTTCCAAAACATAGGAGACCAGCGCCCGCAGGCGGTCGGCGGGGTCTCCCAGCGGTTGCAGTCGTTCGCACGCCTCGCGGCCCAACCGTTCGGCGCGGTGCCGGCTCTCGGCAACGCCGAGAAAACCGGGATAAGTCAGCTTGCCGCGGGCCGCGTCTTTGCCGACGCGCTTGCCCGTCTGCTCGGCGTCGCCTTCGACATCGAGCAAATCATCGACAATCTGAAAAGCCAGGCCCAGACAGCGGCCGTAGCCGTCCAGACATTCTAGCAGGGACGCGGGAGGCGGACTTGGGCGTTGAGCGTAGGCCGCCAGCGCTCCCAGACGCAGGCTCGCCTGAATCAGAGCGCCGGTCTTGCGCAGATGCAGCTGTTCCAGCCCCTCGACGGTGGGACAGGCGAGACGCCTGTCACTCTCCTGTTCCCAGGCCAGGTCATCGACCTGTCCGCCGACCATGCCGGCCGCTCCCGCCGCTCGCGCCAGCTCACGGCAACACGCCGCGGCCGTGCGGTCGGGATAGCCCTCGGCCAGCACTCCGAAGGCCAAGGTCAACAGGGCGTCGCCGGCGAGGATGGCCAGCGCCTCGCCGAATTTCTTATGGCAGGTCGGCAGTCCGCGGCGCAAATCATCATCATCCATCGCCGGCAGATCATCGTGGATCAGCGAATAGGCGTGAATCATCTCGACAGCGCAGGCCGCCGGCCAGGGATCGGTTCCTCCACACGCTTCGCTGGCCATGACCACAAGGATCGGCCGCAGACGTTTGCCGGGAGCGAGCAGACTGTAGCGCATCGCTTCCAACAGCGAGGCCGGCAGTCCTGCTTGCGGGCGCAACTTCTCCGCCAGGTGCTTCTCGACAAGGGCGCGCTTGTCGCGCAAATAGTCGTCCAGTCGTTCCAACGCTGTTAACCCGCCCCCACGTCCTGCCAGGGGAATCCGCAAGCGAACCCGCATGGCCTGTCCTGGCCTTATCCTTCATAATAGGAACCGTGGGAGGATGATACCATTAACGACGGGGTTCAGGCAATGGCAGGGATTAGGGTTTAGGGTTTGGGGTTTAGGATTTAGGGTAAGAAGGGGCGGAATGAAGCAACTCGGCCGTTGTTCTTCACCCTAAACCCTAAACCCCAAACCCTAAACCCTGGAAGGGGGTGCAACATGGACATTCTGGCCGCGTTGCAGGTGTACAAGGAACTGGCCGACTGGTACGAACGGCAGGGGCAGGCGGCGATGCGCGATCGCTTCTTGATCCTGGCGGCGGAGTCGGCGTTCTCGGCGGGCAATCGCGAAGAAGCCGAACGCCTGCGGCAACGGCTGTTGCAGGGCAATCCCCATCATATGCTCAAGCCGTTCAGCTCGTTCGCGCAGGCGCTACAATCCACGAATATTCAGATTTACATCCACGATTTGCAGGCCAACTATCCGCCCGACACGGCAGAAGCGCTCTTGAGGGATTTACGCAGCGGCACTTCTCCGACAGCACCGGCCGCCACGGGAGGGGAAGATACCTTGAGCGCGGCCCCGCCGCCATCCCCGCTCGTCGAGATCCGCGACGATGCCACGCTGCGGCTGGAGGCGCCAATGGAGCCGGAGCCGCTCAAAGTTTATCCGCTGCGTGAAGAGCCGCCGCCGGCTCGCCCCAAACCCACGGTCAAACCGACGCATGTGGATCGCCCCGCCCCGCGCAAATCCACGAAGACGCCGGCCGTCAATCCGCCGCAGCGCCCTTCTCCGCGTCTGGGACCGATACTGCCGCGCTCTGCCGCGCCGCTTTCTGATCCCGCACTGCCGCCCGAACCCACTGCGCCGCCCGGGGCTTGGCTGCCCCTCGTCCTCTTCGGCATGACCGTGACGGCCGGCATTGTCCTGGCTTTCTACACGCTGGCTCGGCCGTTCTTGCAGCTGTAATCCGAGCCGCGCACGCAGCGCAGCGGAGTAAGCGGCTGCCCCCAAGAAACCGCTTACTCCGCTGCGCTGCGTGCGCGGCTCGGACTATTCCTGTGTATTTGCCATCGCCTTGGCTTGGACACTCCGGCTGCTTCTAGTCGGGATGGGCTGCGGCGTGAGATCGGGAGCGGGTTTAACGATGGTGGCAGCGGCCGGGTCGATGGCTGGCGCCTCTTTGCGGAAAAAGAACACCGCCACCACGATTACCAAACTGACGCCAACAACCAGGCCGAACTTGGCATCCTTGGGCATGACCAACAACTCCAGGAACCGAGCAAAGCGAGAGGCACTCTACTATCCCCTCTAACCACGGCGGATGCCGCTCGCCTTCACGAAAAATGAGAGATTTCTCTCGGTCAGACATGGAAAATCCAATGCGGAAAGCATTCTGCACCGGAGGGAGTGGCTTATTTCTTGACGGGTTCTTCGCGGCGCACCATGGGGCCGCCGCAGCATTCGCAGGTGTTCTTCTCGTTTCGGCGAATGGAGCAAACTTCGCACCAATAATAGATCTCGTGCAATTCGCCCTTGAGGTAGCTGTGGACCGCCGTCACCTGCAAAAGCTGGCTCTTGGGAAACACCCGACCCGTCAGCCGCATGGGCCGATTGAGCAGCTCGCGATCCTGGAAGAACATTCGCGAACCGCTGTCTTTGACGAGCGGATAGATTTTGCCGTCCTCGCCGGCCAGAGCAAGCCAGTAGGGCGCCGCATCCGCATCCAGCTGCGCGCCGGCCTTGTTCAACAGATCAGCCAGCGGCGCCACCTTGCCCTTATAATGCTCGATCTTCGCTGACGGCGACTTGTCACCAGCACTATTCACCCGCCCGCAGCGCAAGCAAGGGAGAAAAGCGACGGCGCAAGCGAGAACCAGAGTCAGACGACGAAATCGACGGGTCATGGCTTCGCTCCGAAAGGCGGCGAGCGGGGTCGCGTTAGCGCCCCGAGAGAAGAACTCGGGGCGCTAACGCGACCCCGCTCGCCTAAATATCCTTCCACAACTCCGATTCTTGCCGTTTCGCCGAGCGGCCTCGCTTCTTGGCCGGCGGCGCCTCGCTCTCCTCCAGTCCGGCTTGGTCCTCGCGCTGTCGGCGACGCAGGTGCATCCGGATCGGCACGTCGTTGAAGTGCAGTTGATCGCGGATCGTCTTGAGGAGATAACGCTGGTATGTGTTGTCAAACAGTTCTGGACCGTTGGTGAACAGCACGATGGTTGGCGGGTTGGCGCCAACCTGGGTGGCGTAATAGACCTTGGGCCGGCGATTCTGGCGCAAGGGCGGCGGCGAGGCTTCCAGCGCCTGGCGCAGCACGCGGTTGAGGTCGCCAGTGCTGATGCGGGCGCTGGCTTGCTTGTGCAGGTGCTGCGCCAGGTTCAACACCGCATGGACATTCTTGCCTGACTTGGCCGTGATGAAGGCGATGGGCACGAAATCGAGGCTCGGAAACGTCGCGCGAATGTATTTACCCATCTTGCCCGTCGGCATGGGCGTCATCAGGTCCCACTTATTGACCACGAAGATGGCCGGCTTGCTTTGCTCCAGGATGTATTCGGCCAGCTGCTTGTCCACCTTGCTTATGCGCTGGGCGGCGTCGAGGAACAACAGCACCACGTCGGCCCGGCGAATGGAGCGCTCGGCGCGGGCGAGGCTGTAAAACTCGATGTCGTTTTGCAGACTTTTCTTTTTGCGCACGCCGGCGGTATCGATGGCCAAAAAAGTCAGGCCGTCGCGCTCGAAGCGGACATCGATGCTGTCGCGTGTCGTACCCGGCACTTCGCTGACGATGACGCGCTCGCTTTGGGCCAGGCTGTTGATGAACGTGCTTTTGCCGGTATTGCGCCGGCCGACAATGGCCAGCTTCAAAGCCACATCCGGTGGGACCGGCGTCTCGCCGGTCGTTTCTTCTAACTTTTCCTGGATCAGATGCAGCAGCTCGGCACGATTGCGATTTTGCTGGGCGCTGACGCAGACGACTTTGCCGAAGCCGAGCCGATAAAACTCGGCCGCTTGTGGATCGAGCGCCTCGGTATCGCACTTATTGGCCACGCACACAATAGGCTTCTGGATGTGGCGCAGCCGCTCGGCGACTTCTTCATCCAGTCCGAGAATGCCGGCCCGCCCATCAACGACAAAGAGAATGACCTGGGCCTGATCGATGGCCATCGCGATCTGCCGTTCGATGTGTTCGGTCAAATTGTCCACGTCGGCGACGCCGATGCCGCCGGTATCCACCAGTTCGACGTGGCGCGAATCGATGGGTACAAGCGTGGAAACGCGGTCGCGGGTCACGCCGGCGGTCGGATCGACGATGGCGATGCGCCGGCCCGCCAGCCAGTTGAACAGCGAGGATTTGCCCACATTCGGGCGGCCAACGATCGCTACTACAGGTAGAGTCACAGCCCTCTCCGCTAAGTGTTGACAGTTATTGTGTCAGACGGAGAAGGCAACGCCAACCCTGACAGGGTGTTCGTTTGTCCGAGCCGCGCACGCAGCGCAGCGGAGTAAGCGGCTTCTTGCGGCGGCCGCTTACTCCGCTGCGCTGCGTGCGCGGCTCGGATTGCCAACGCATTTTGGAAGGAGCATATGATATGTGCTGAGAGAACATGATCTCGATGGCACGGAATCCTTCATTCCGGACCAGCGGGCGAATGGATTGATGACTAGCGCTCGCAGACTCCACGAAACCGCGTTGATCATCCCTAACAAATCGATGCCATGCAATTTGCAAGCTCTATCGGGCTTATTGCATGGAAGCACCGCCCTCCTTCCCTTCCCCCACGATGCGGAAATCGTTCAATACCAGCGGGTTGAGGAATTGAGCCTCGCCGGCGCGAGAATTGCTTTTCCCCTCGCATTGCGATTTGTCGGATCCCCTACTGCAAGGATTATTATGAACCTCACGATTTGGCTGCCGGCGATGTTCCTGCTCGGACTCGCCACGCTGGGGCTAATGTTCGCCTTCCTGGCTGGCTGCGAGAAAGTTTAAAGCGAAGGAACCTCCCATGATCTGGCTCACGGTCCTCGTGACGATTTTCCTGTTTGTTTATCTGCTCGCGGCGCTTCTGCGCCCCGAGTGGTTCTAGGGACGAAAGGCAAACCCATGTCGGTTTGGTTGTTGCCCGTGCTCGTTGTCGGTGCCACGGTCGTGTTGGCCATCCCGCTCGGACTGTATCTGGCCTGGATCTTGGATGGGCGTTATCGCCCACCTACCTGGCTGCGCTGGATCGAAGCGCGCGTCGATACGGGGCCACAAAATTGGAAGCAGTACACGCTTTCGCTTCTGTACTTCAACGTGGCGATTTTCATCTTCGCCTTCGCCGTCCTGGCGTTGCAGCCGTATTTGCCGCTCAACCCGGACGGCAAGACGATGCTTTCACCTTCGACGATCTTCAATACGGTTTGTTCCTTTCTGAGCAACACAAACCTGCAACACTATTCGGGGGAGGTCCACCTTTCGTATTTCAGCCAGATATTTGCTATCGGCTGGGACCAATTCGTCACGCCCGCTGTCGGCCTGGCCGCCCTGGTGGCGATCATCCGTGGGCTGCGCGGCGATCCCAACATGGGGAACTTCTACCTCGATCTGTGGCGCGGCGTCGTTTACATCTTTGTCCCCCTCGCTTTGATCTTGGCCCTCCTGCTGATGAATAGTGGAATGCCCATGACGTTCGAGGGAGCTGCCCAGGTCCAGACGGTCGAAGCGGGAGCGATGGGCAAGGAGGACAACGGACAACCGAAGTCTCAGATGGTGTCGCGCGGCCCCACGGCGGCGATTGTGGCCATCAAGCAATTGGGCACCAACGGCGGCGGCTTCTTCGGGGCCAACAGCTGCCATCCGTTCGAGAACCCCACCGCCTGGACGAATTTCCTGGAGTGCATCTCCCTTTTCTTGATACCGATAGCGAGCCTTGTCATGCTCGGCCGGATGCTCAACAATTTCCGGCATGCCGTCGTGATCTTCGGCGTGATGCTGGTCCTTTCCGTTACGACGATTGTTTGGGCTGTGCATTTCGATACGCGGCAGCCCAACCCCGCCCTGACAGGTCAAGCCGAGCGGACCTACCAGATCGCAACCGCGGAAGGCGGCGAGCGGACCATCACGGTGCCCGCCGTCCCCGCGCTGCCGGTCAATCAAGCGCTGGGAAATCTCGAAGGCAAGGAGCTGCGCTTCGGCACTTCGGCCGGGGCTACCTGGGCGGCGCTGACGACCAACACGTCGAACGGGTCGTGCAACGCCATGCACGACAGCCTCAACCCGTTGGCCGGTCTGACGCCGCTCACCGGCATGTGGCTCAATTGCATTTGGGGCGGCGTCGGCGTGGGATTCATCAACTTTTTCATCTACTTGATCGTCGGCGTCTTCCTGGCGGGACTGATGGTGGGTCGGACGCCGGAGTATCTCGGCAAAAAAGTGGAAGCCCGCGAGATGAAGCTGGCCATGCTGGCGCTCTTGATCCACCCGTTGATGATTCTCTTCCCCACCGGTCTGTTCGCCGCGCTCGATTGGGGAACGAAATCGACCAACAACCCCGGCCCACACGGATTCTCCGAGATCCTCTACGAGTTCACCTCGGCTTCCGCCAACAACGGTTCGGGCTTTGAAGGACTCGGCGACACCTACGGCTTCAACAAGGCGGAGGAGAACCCTTCCGCGCCGGCCCCCTACGCCGTCTATTGGGACATTGCTTGCGGCCTGGTGATGTTGATCAGCCGTTTTGTTCCGATCATCGCGCCGATTGCCATTGCCGCGAGCCTGGCGGCCAAGAAGCCCACGCCGTTCACGGCCGGGACGATGCGCACGGATACCCTCACGTTCGGCTTCGTTCTGTTGGGGACGATCTTGCTGGTCGGCGCCCTGCTGTTCATGCCGGCCGCTGTCCTCGGGCCGGCGGCGGAACATTTGGGGCCGATCCCGTTTGGACAATAAAACGAGCCGGCGAGCGGGGTCGCGTAAGCGCCCCGAGAGGAAGAACTCGGGGCGCTTACGCGACCCCGCTCGCCGGCGATGGAGTTGAATCAATATGTCGCAAACTATGACCACCCCTTCCCCGACGGCTCCTTCGCCCGCGGACCTGAAGATGGTCCGCCGGCTCAGCCGCCGCCAAGGACTGTTCGCGCCGGACTTGCTCAAGACCGCCCTGGTGCAGTCGTTTGTCATGCTGCGCCCGGACATCCAGTGGAAGAACCCCGTGATGTTCGTGGTCGAGATCGGCACCGTCCTGTCGATCCTCTACACCTTCGCCATCGGGTTCGGCTACCCCAGCGCGGCATCGCTGGGCTATCTGATCGCGCTGGACATTTGGTTGTTTCTGACTGTGGTGTTCGCCAATTTCGCTTCGGCGTTGGCCGAGGCGCGCGGCAAGGCCCAGGCCGACGCCTTACGCAAGACGCGCCAGGAAACGCCCGCTTATCGACTCCAGCGCCGCGAGGACGCTCAGCGCGTACTGCACGAGCTGGAAGTGCAAGCGGCGATGCCGGGGGCGAACGGCAACGCGCATGAGCTGCTCGAAGAGGCCGTGTCCACGCGCCTGAACGAAGGCGATTTGGTGGTGGTGCAGGCGGGCCAGGTCATCCCCGGCGACGGTGAGATCCTTGCCGGCGTCGCTTCGGTCGATGAGTCGGCCATCACCGGCGAATCGGCCCCGGTCATCCGCGAGGCGGGCGGCGATCGTTCCGGCGTCACCGGGGGCACGCGCGTCTTGTCCGACCGCATCGTCGTGCAAATCACGGCCCGGCCCGGCAAGTCGTTCCTCGATCGCATGATCGCCCTGGTCGAGGGAGCGATCCGCCAGCGGACGCCCAACGAGATTGCCCTGTCGCTGGTTTTGGCCGCGTTCACGCTGATCTTCCTCATCGTCACGGCGGCGCTGTGGCCGATGGCTCGCCACACCGAGCTGTACATGGAGTCGTACCTTGGCGAACAATCGCGCAGCCTGGGCACCGATATTCCGACGCTGGTGGCGCTATTGGTGTGCCTGATCCCGACGACCATCGGAGCGCTGTTGGCGGCCATCGGCATTGCCGGTATGGACCGGGCGCTGCGCGCCAACATCATGGCCAAGAGCGGCAAAGCTGTCGAGGTGGCCGGCGACGTGGACACGCTACTGCTCGACAAGACCGGCACGATCACGATGGGCAATCGCTACGCGACCCGCTTCGTTCCCCTGGGCGAATGGGCGGCCACGGAGGTCGGCCATTTGGCCGCGCTCGCCTCGGCCGCCGATCAAACGCCGGAAGGCAAGAGCATCGTTGATCTCTATCGCCGCACCGGCGATGGGGTAGCTCCGCTTGCCGCCTTGCCGTCGGGCGCGCGCATTATCGAATTCACCGCCCAGACGCGGATGAGCGGCGTCGATCTGCCGGACGGCCGGGTCATTCGCAAAGGCGCCGCCGACGCGATTCTCCGTCACGTTCAACAGCAAGGCGGCACCGCCCCGCCGCGCGTACAAGAACAAGTGGACAATGTGGCCGCCCTGGGCGCGACGCCGCTTCTGGTGAGCGAGGGCAACCGCATCGCCGGCGTGGTGGTCCTGGAGGACATTTTGAAGCCCGGCATCCGCGAGCGCTTCGAGCGGCTGCGCCGCATGGGTCTGCGCACCGTCATGGTCACGGGTGACAATCCGTTGACAGCGAAATACATCGCCGAGAAAGCCGGCGTCGATGACTTCATCGCGCAAGCCACGCCGGAGGCCAAGCTGGCCTACATCCGCAAGGAGCAGCAGGGCGGCAAGCTGGTGGCCATGATGGGCGACGGCACCAACGACGCCCCGGCCCTGGCCCAGGCCGACGTCGGTGTGGCCATGAACAGCGGCACGCAAGCCGCCAAGGAAGCCGGCAACATGGTCGATCTTGACAGCGATCCGACCAAGCTCATCGAAGTCGTCGAGATCGGCAAGCAACTGTTGATGACGCGCGGCGCGTTAACGACGTTTTCGATCGCCAATGACCTGGCCAAATACTTCGCCATCGTGCCGGCGCTGTTTGCCTCAACGCTGCCGTGGCTCAAGGTCATCGACGTGATGAACCTGTACTCGGCGAAATCGGCCATTTTGTCGGCGGTGATCTTCAACGCCATCATTATCCCGTTGTTGATTCCCATCGCCCTCAAGGGGGTCAAGTATCGTCCGGTCGGGGCCGACGCATTGCTGCGCCGCAACCTGCTCATTTGGGGCTTGGGCGGCGTGATCGTGCCGTTTATCGGCATCAAGGCGATTGACATCGTGTTGTCGCTGTTACCGGGCATGGGGTGAAGCGATACCCCTCGTTACCCCTCGTTCCCACGCTCCGCGTGGGAACGCACGTCCGGCCGCTCTGCGGCCTGTCCCGCGAAGACCGCGACGCAGAGCGTCGCACCCATGCGTTCCCACGCGGAGCGTGGGAACGAGAAGAGGTAGGTGATCTCATGAACGCGCATGTCCGCGCGAACCTGTGGCTGCTTGGCTTGACGGTCCTGATCTGCTGCGTGCTGTATCCGCTGGTCTTGTGGGCCATCGGCCAGGGCTTGTTTCCCGATAAGGCATCGGGCAGTTTGATCGTCGAGGACGGCAAGGTGATCGGCTCGCGCTTGATCGCGCAGCCGTTCACCCGACCCGAGTATTTCTGGCCCCGGCCGTCGGCGGTTTCCTATGACGCCGGCGCATCGGGCGGATCGAACCTAAGCGCGAACAATCCGAAGCTGCGCGAGCGCGTCGCGAAGACGCTCGCCGACTATGAGAAATACCCAAGCGATCCCAAAAAGGAAGTGCCGGCCGACCTGGTCATGGCTTCCGGTTCCGGACTCGACCCGCACATCACGCTCCAGAATGCTCTGTATCAGCTCGACCGCGTGGTTGAGGCGTGGGCCGAGAAGACCAAGGCGGACAAGGCCGAGATCCGCCAGGCGATTGAAGAGCTGCTGAATCGCCTGGCGGAGGCCCCGTTTGGCGGTTTGACCGGGGTAAAACTCATCAACGTATTGGAGGTGAATCTGGCTCTGCCGGAAGCGTTGAAGGCAGTTCAGCATCGCGCCACGGGGAAAGGCGGCCGGGCCTAGCCTGGACGCTGGCGGAGGGGCCGGAAGACAGCTGGCTCCCTCCGCCCTCCCCCGGCTTGATGGCGAGAGCGCGATTCGATAGCCGCGAGATCACCAACGTAAGATCAGGTCCGAAGCCGCGAGGAACTGACCGTGCTTGCCCTCAAAGGGCCGTGATTCACCGTTGTAGTCGTAACGCAGCTCCGGACGAATGATGAGGCCTTTGCGCGGCCGAAACTGCACGCCGCCGGTCACAACGCTGTACAGGCCCGGAAAGCCGGTGCGCTGGCCGTTGAAATCGTCGAACGTCTCCACGCGAAGAATGCTGCTCACGTGCTCCGTAAGGTTGAAGCGGAGATATTGGACCGACGAGGCCCAGTGCGCGGTACCGGCGGTCAAGTCCGGCCCCGAGCGGACGATGCCGCCGGGCACGTTGGCCGGCACCCCGGTCTGCCAAGCGTACATCGTTTCGTTGGCGTAGGTGAAGACGGAATTGAAGATGTGCGTGTAGACGATGTCGAAGGCGTTGAAGTTATTGTGGCCGGCCGGCTCCTGGGCGAGGGCGACCGTGGCCGGGTCGAAGGGAGCGCCGGTGTTGAATTTACCGCGGCCGAGCGTCCAGCCAAACTGCACGTTATCACGCTGGTTCGCGGCCGCGTAAGTGATCTTGCCGAACATCCGCGCCTCTTGATACGGCACCAAGTATGTATCGTTGCCGTTGGCCAGAATGAAAATCGTGGACCATTCGGGCGAAAATGTGGTGTAGGCGCCGATGCCCATCAGGGTGAAGGGCGTGTTAAAGAAGGCGTAGGAGCGAGACAAGAGAGGCGTGCTGACCGCTTCCAGGCTCTCGTAGCCCCACGGGTTGTACGTCCGCCCGACGCGAAATTCCGTTCCCCGGAAAAGATTGGGGACGTACGCATTGACATAAAACTGGAGCGGGTCCACGCCGTAGAGGTTCTGCGCGCCCGTGGAATTGTCCAGCTGACTGTTGAACAAGCCGCGGATTAGCGTCCAGCGGTAATCGCTACCAACCAGCACATCCAGGTGAGCGCCAAAGCTCGGGTCGGTCGTGCCGGTTGTGACGATGGGACGTTCCAGTCGGAACCACTGCTGTTGGAGCAAAAAGGTGTTGGCCCGGTCATTGAAAGCCACCGGTAAATTGCTTACCTGCGACGTGCTGGCGGTGTAGGACATTTCGGTCCAGCCGCTAAAGGAGACCCGGTTATCATCGAATAGAGCGCCGAGCCAGGTGCCTTGTAGCTCGCGCATGATCCACCATCGATCCGGCCGTGGCGGCTGGCCGGGCGCGAACGGTGCCGGAACGGTTGGCGGAACGGTAGCAGGAGCAGCGAACGGTGCTGTGATCTCGATCGGCTCGGGTGGTGTCGAGGTCGCTCGCTCCGAAGGCGGGGGCTGCGCGGGTTCGGGCTGGACTTGTTGGTTCGTAGTCGGCAAAGGCGCTTGGGATGTCGCGTTGCCTGCCGATGGATTCTCAGGCTCCGCAGGAACCTGAGCGGACACGGATTGCCCAACGGTCAGGATTATCCCCAGGAGCAAACCTATTAGGTAAGTCCGTCCGGGGGTTTGCTCAGGAGAGAAAAGACGAAGGATCGGCTTCCCGCCGCTTGGCTCGCGCTTCGCTTGCAACCGTGGCTCATCGAGAAAGCAGCCAAGCGTCATGGCAACCTCGGTAAGGAAAAGCGCAAAGAGTTCGTCGCCGCTCTTCCGCGCTCAATCCCCAGGCCGAGACAGCAGCAGGGTTTGGCCCGCCAAGCCTGACAGGAATCGCGAAGACTTTTAAGCGTAATTAAGAGGGTGTGTGTAGCGGAAAGGCGATCAACAATCAAGGCCTTTTGACGAGACGCCGGGGTTGTTCACGGACTTGATCCGGGCAAGTTGACGAGCTTGGGTTAGGAGAATCGACGGGGAAAAGAACATTGGAACGCGCGATCCCGGCATAGTCTTTGCATTTTCATCTCATAGGGACTGAATGATGTAAAGGAGGTGTCCCATGAGATTCGTTTACACGATTCTGGCGGGAGCGATGTTGCTCGGCAGCGTCGCGCCTTCCTGGGGACAGTATCCGTATCGTCCCTATGGCGGTTCGCGTTATCCGCCTATGCCGACGTGGCAGCAGCGTTACCAGCCTCCGGGATATGGCGGCTACCAGCCCCCGGGATATGGTGGCTACCAGCCTCCGGGATACGGCGGCTACCAGCCTCCGGGACAAATGCCGGGAGCGCAGAATGACGGTCGGCATTTGTGGGTTTATGGCAGCCAGGGCGAGGGCAGTTTCCGCGACATGGGTAACGGCAACTGGGTGGAAAGCAACAACACCGGCCAGTTCCAATTCCGCGAGACGGCCCGCACGCCGCAGTACATCGACCTTTTCGACCCTTCCCGCAACGCCTTCGCTCGTCTGACCGACCGGGTCATGTATCAGCATGGCTTGGGCGATCCGATCTGGCATCAGGGCTACATCGGCCAGTGGGAGTGACGACGAGTTACAGCTAAGATGCCAGCCCGCAGCGCCAGCAAGGGCAACCCTTGCTGGCGCTGCGGGCTGGTGCTATTTTTACAGCATGGCCCAGGTGGCGCTGGAGAAGGTCGGCAAGACGTTTCCCGGCGGCGTGGCGGCGCTTCGCGATGTCAGCTTGCGGATCGAGGACGGCGAGTTGCTCGCGCTCGTCGGACCGTCCGGCAGCGGCAAGACCACGCTCCTGCGGCTGATTGCCGGGCTGGAATCGCCGACAACCGGTGTCATCCGCATTGGCAATCGGATCGTCAACGATATGCCGCCCTATCGCCGCGATGTGGCAATGGTCTTTCAGCGCCCGGCCTTGTATCCTCATCTAAGTGTCCGCGACAACCTCGCCTTCGGATTGAACCGGCGGCGCTGGTGGATTGGGGGTGACGGCAAGGCCGCGATCCAGGCTCGCGTCGTGGAGACGGCCCAGCAGTTGGGACTTGCGGACGTGTTGGAGCGCCGGCCGGCCACGTTATCGGGAGGGCAGCAGCAGCGCGTGGCGCTGGGGCGAGCGCTGGTGCGGCAGCCGGCCGTCTTCCTGCTCGATGAGCCGCTCAGCAACCTCGACGCCCAGCTGCGCCTGGAAATGCGCCGCGAGTTGCACTTGCTCCATCGCCGCATTCGGGCCACAATAATCCATGTCACCCACGACCAGGACGAGGCGATGTCACTTGGGGAGCGCGTCGTGGTCCTTGACCGGGGAGTGGTTCGCCAGGTCGATCGTCCGCAAGTGCTGTACGATCGGCCGAGCGATCGATTTGTCGCCGGCTTCCTTGGCTGGCCGCCCATGAACCTTTTGGACGGCGAGCTGATCGAGGTTGATGATCGGTTGAATTTCGGAAACCGGGATGTGTGCCTGGTTTCCGCCAATCGTCCTGATTGGCGGCCCTTCGTGGGCCGGCCGCTGACCCTGGGCATCCGCCCGGAGGACATCCGCCTGGCCGACGGGTCGGGCGACGGACGGTTGGAGATGCAGGTGCGATTCGTGGAACGCCTTGGCCCCGTCCAGCTGGTCACGCTGGCGGCGGCAGGCTGGACAGTGGCGGCGCGGCTGGCCGCCACGCCCCCGATCGAGGAAAGCGCGACGGTTTTCGCCGCCTTCGACTTGATACGGGCGCACCTGTTCGATCCCGCAACCGGCCGGGCTTTGTGCCACGGTCTGGGCGAGCGGGGTCGCGTCAGCGCCCCGAGTATGCCTCTCTCGGGGCGCTGACGCGACCCCGCTCGCCGTGCGAGTGGGACACGTCCCACTTTTTTTGTTTCTAGCGCGCGAGTCACGCATCGGTTTGTCACTGTGAGGAACGACATGAACGGGAAAGAATTGCTGAATGGTGTGGAGCTGCTGCACCGCGAAAAGAACATCTCGCGCGACACCATTTTCGGCGCCATCGAAAAGGCCGTCCGCTTGGCCATCCACAAATGCTACGACGATGAAGAAGGCGTCGCCGTCACCATCGACCGCGTCACGGGCGAAATTCACGCCCAAAAGGGCGAACAATCGCTTTCTCCCGAACAGCTCGGCCGCATCGCCGCCCAGTCCGCCAAGCAGGCCATCATTCAGCTCCTTCGCGAGGAAGAGAGTCAGAATGTCTTCAATCAGTATTCCGCTCAAAAGGGCGATTTGGTGCATGGCACGGTGCAGCGCCTTGAGGGCGGAGCGGCCACGGTGACGATCGGCAAAGTCGAGGCGCTTTTGCCGCGCGGCGAACAGATTCCCGGCGAATCGCATCACATCGGCGAGCGCGTCAAGGCTGTCATTCTCGATGTCCGCAAGGTCGGCCATCGCGTCAAGATTATCCTGTCGCGCACGCACCCCGATTTCGTGCGGCGGCTGTTCGAGAGCGAGATTCCGGAGATCGAGGACCAGACCATCTCCATCAAGGCCGTGGCCCGCGAGGCCGGACATCGCACCAAAGTCGCCGTGTCGTCGATCGATATGAAAGTCGATTGCGTCGGCGCTTGCGTCGGTGTCCGCGGCAGCCGAATCAAGAACATCATCGACGAGTTGGGCGGCGAACGAATTGACATCGTGCGCTGGAACGATTCGTTGCAGGTGTTGATCCCCAACGCCTTGCAGCCGGCGCAGATTGAAGACGTGATGCTCTATCCACGCCTGGGGCGGGCCATCGTGCTGGTCAAGGAAGATCAGCTGTCGCTGGCGATCGGGCGCCGCGGCCAAAATGTCCGCCTGGCCAGCAAGCTGGTCGGCTGGGACATCGAGATCATGACGCACGAGGAGCTGAACACCAGCATTGAGAGAGCAGAAGGCAGCTTCCTGGAGATCCCCGGCGTGACGCCGGAAATGGTCGAGGCGTTTATCGAGGAAGGTTTCCTGTCGTACACAGACCTGACATTCGTGGAACCGGCGGAGCTAGGCGAATTGGGCGGCGTCTCGGAGGATGTGGCGGAAGAGATTATCGCCTATGCCGAGGAGAAAGCGGAGGAGCAGGAAGAGGAAGCTCGAACGGCCAAGCCGGAAGCGCCACCGGCCGCGGCGCCGCAGTCCGCGGCAGCCAAGGCCGCCAAGCTGTTGGGTCCGATCGGCGAGGAAGCCCCCGCCGCCGCTCCGTCCGAAGCCAAGCAGACTTTCGAGAGCCTGTTTGGTCCAGCGGAAGAAGCGCCGCCGGTTAGTCCGGTTGAGGAAACAGGCCCAGCGCCCGAAGCGGTCCAGGAAGCTCAGCCGACGGAGGCAGAGCCGGAACCTCAGGTGGTCCAGGAAGCCGCTCCCGAGCAACCTGAACAGCCGAATAGTGAACATCATGCCACTACGCCGGCCGATTCGGAGCCGGCGGAGTGATCCTTTTGGCCGGATGAGGTGTCGATTAATCCGTACACGAGTGGGCGAACGGCCGGCGTCAGCCGGCTGGTGAGGCCAACCAGCCGGCTGACGCGGCCGTTCGCCGGGAACTCCGAGAAACCGCAATTGAAGCAATACAAGAATCGGGTAAAATATAGGAACAGAACCCGGTAGTCACGGCGGGTGAGGACGGTAAGCCCGGAGGATAGGACAAGGATGTCAACGTAACGCTCCATCCATATCCATTCGCTGCCGCCGCCTGGCATGCGATGGCGAAAACCGTAGGGGGAGTGGGTATGCCAAATTAGTCAGCACAGGGAGTTCCGCTTGCACCTTAAAGAGAAAGTTCGCATTTTCGCTCTGGCGCGCGAGCTGGGCATGGAGAGCAAGGACCTTGTTGCTCTTTGCCGCCAGAACGGTATTGATGTCAAAAGCCAGCTCAGTACCATTGAACCGGAGGTGCGCGATCAAGTCGTGCAGCTCGTGCAGAAGAAGGGGAGCGGTTCGGCGTCCGCGCCGCATCGACCCGCCCCGACCCTGCCTCCGGTAGATCGCAAGATCCCCGTTTTAGAAACCAAACCGCGTCCCGCTCCCGAGTTGGGGCGGATGCCGCACAAGCCGGCTGCGCCGGCAGAAACGACCGGCAAGACAACGGTGCCTCCGGTCCCCCCTGGTCCCACGGGAACCCCTGTGCCTGCTCCTCCGACGATCTCTCCTCCCGCAGCCAAAAGTGCTGAAGCCGCGGCACCTGTACCGCCGACGCGGCCACCGGTCGCTCCGCCGGAAAAGACGGCTCCGCCCGCAGCGGCCGCCAAGCCGGCCGAACCGCCGGTACATCCCAAAGCCGAACAAGCTCCGCCGCCGCCTCCGGTTGCTCCGCCGCGGGCGGAAACCCCGCCTCCGCCGGAGGCTCCCCGCGTACCACCCAAGCCGGCGGTGACGGACACCCGCGTCCGCGACCTGGGCGGCAATCGGCCCGCGCCCGGCCAGCGGCGGCCTCAGGATCGACGCTCGGGTCCACGGCCTATCATGCCCGTCGCGCCGCCTCCCTTGAAGCAAAAAGCCGCGCCGCCTCCCCCGAAAAAAGCAGCGCCGAGCGGTCCCAAGAAACTCGCCGAGATTCCGGCCGAGTTGATGAATCCAAGCGGCGGCAAACCGATTGATATTCATGACATCCATCGCGCCCTGCAGCAGCAGACGCCCGGCAAACCCACCGTCGTCGCGCCCGAGGAGTTCGAGGACGAGGAGGAGGTGAGCAAGGGCGGGGCCAAGAAGCCGCATCGCCGCGGCGTGCCCGGCGTGGCCGGACGCGATGAACGCCATAAAGTTCGCAGCGAACGCCAGATGGCTCGCAAAAAGGGCATGGAAGTGCCCGATCCCAAGCGCGGCGGCGTCGCCCTGCTTGAGGAAGAGACTGAAACCCATCGCAAACGCCGTCCCGGGTTTCGGCCCAAGATCATCAAACCTACCATGCCCCGGAAGGGCAAGGTTCCCGTGCAGCTCCCCATTACCGTGCGCGCCCTGTCCGAGGCGATCGGCGTCCGCTCCACCGATCTCATCAGTAAATTGATGAGCCAAGGCTTTCTTGTCACCATCAACGCCGTCCTTGAACCGGAGATCGCCGAAACGATCGCTCTGGAGTTCGGCTGCGAGCTGGATGTCAAGAAGCAGGCCGACGCCGAAGAACAGATGTTGGCCGAGACCCAGAAACCGGACAATCCGGAGGATCTCGTGCCGCGAGCGCCGATCGTGACCATCATGGGGCACGTCGATCACGGCAAGACATCGCTACTAGACCGCATCCGCCACAGCAACGTGACGGCCACGGAGGCCGGCGGCATCACGCAGGTCATTCGCGCCTGGCGCGTCGAGCACGACGGCAAGCCGATCACCTTCCTCGACACGCCCGGTCACGAGGCGTTCACCAAGATGCGCGCCCGCGGCGCTCACGTCACCGACATCGCGGTGATCGTCGTCGCCGCCGATGACGGTGTGATGCCGCAGACCGAAGAGGCCATCAACCACGCCAAGGCCGCCGGTGTCTCCATCGTCGTCGCCATCAACAAAGTGGACCTGCCCAACGCCAATCTCCGCAAGACGGAGCAACAGCTGTACGGCCTGGGACTGATTCCCGATAACATGGGCGGCGAAGTGCCGTTCGTGCAAACGAGCGCCGCCACCGGCAAGGGCATCGACGAGTTGTTGGAGACACTGTCGGTGGTGGCCGAGTTGAAGGAACTCAAGGCCAATCCGAACAAGGCGGGCAGCGGCACCTGTCTGGAAGCCTTCGTCAGCGAGGAAGAAGGCGTTCTCGCCACCTTGCTGGTGCGCGACGGCACACTCAAGAAGGGCGACGTGCTCGTGTGCGGACCCAGCTTCGGCCGCGTCCGCGCCATGTACGACGATCAGGGCCGGCTCATCGAGGAAGCCGGGCCGAGCGTGCCGGTACGCATCACCGGCATGGACGAGGCCCCCAACGCCGACGATCCGTTCATGGTCGTTCCCGAATTGACGATGGCCCACGAGATCGCCGAGAAGCGCCGCGAGAAGCTGCGCGAGGCCAACGTCACCCGCCGCGAGGTGATGCGGCTGGAAGACATCAACCACGCCAAGATCGCCGAATTGAAGGTCATCCTGAAGGCCGACTTCCGCGGCTCGATCGAAGCCATCCGCAAGGAATTGGAGAAGCTGCATCACGAAGAGGTGCGTGTCCGCATCCTGCACGCGGCCATCGGCGGCATCACCGAAAGCGACGTGCAGCTGGCCCTGACCTCGCCGCAGGACACCCTCATCGTCGGCTTCAACGCGGTGCCCGACGACCGCGCCCTGATCCTCGCCGAGGAGCGCGGCGTGAAGATACGGCAATACAATATTATTTACCAGCTGACCGACGACATTCGCGCCGCCCTGGAAGGCAAGCTCAAGCCGCGCGAGGAGATCGTGCATCTGGGCCGCGCCGTCGTCCGCGAGACGTTCAAGATCAGCCGCGTCGGCACCATCGCCGGCTGTTACGTCACCCAGGGCACCATCGAACGTTCCTCCAAAGTGCGCGTCATTCGCGGCGGTGTTGTCGTCTATCCGCCGGCGGATCGCACGGTTGGCCTGGAATCGCTCAAACGCTTCAAGGAGGACGTCCGCGAAGTGCGCGAAGGCTTCGAGTGCGGTCTCAAAGTCGCCGGCTACGATGACATCAAGGTGGACGATGTCATCGAGGCGTACCGCATCGAGCAGGTGCAGCGAACACTCTCGTGACAAGGTGACAGGGTGACAAGGTGAAGGGGTGACAAGGTGACAGAAAAGACGGCAACAGTGACCATGCAGCAATCGGTTCGTTGTTTTTTCACCCTGTCACCCTTTCACCTTGTCACCTTGTCATGATTGTCGGTTCCCTCCGTGTGCGGCTGTTGGTGCGGGAGTCGCGCACCTTGAAGGACAAGCGCCAGGTGGTACAAAGCATCAAGGACCGCCTGCGCAACGATTTCAACGTGTCCGTGGCCGAGGTGGAGGCGCAGGACCATCGCCAGCTCGTGGTATTGGGACTGGCAATGGTCGGTAACGAGGCGAAGCACGTTCGCTCGACTTTCGAGCAGATCCTCGCCGCCCTGCGCCGGCATCCCGTGGCGGAATTTCTCGATTTCGAGATGGAAGTATAGCACCATGAAAACCCACCGTCTGGCCCGTGTCGCGGAAGCCATTCGCGAGGTGGCCAGCGAGACCATCCTGTTTGAGCTGCGCGATCCACGCGTGAAGTTGGTGACCGTGACCCGCGCCGAGGTGTCCGGCGACTTGCAACACGCCAAGGTGTACGTCTCGGTCATGGGCACGGAAAAGGAGCAGCAGTTGACCCTTCGCGGCCTGCGTCATGCCGCCGGGTTCGTCCAGTCGAAGCTCGCTCGCCGCTTGCAGACGCGCTTCACCCCGACCCTGCACTTCGTGCTCGACCAGGGCGTGAAGAACAGCATTGAAATGACGCGCTTGATTAACGAGGCCCTGGCCGAATCGGCGCCGCCGCCGGCCGAGCCGAACGCTACCGACTCGCCGGCGTCCGCCCCTCCCGAAGGAACGGCGGAAGGCGACGCCGAGGAACCCCCCGGCGAACGGCCGGCGTAAGCCGGCTGGTGCAGGCTCATACCAGCCGGCTTACGCCGGCCGTTCGCCATCCCATTCAAGGAGTGATTGACGTACCCATGGCGACCACCATTAATAAACAGCGGTTGCTCACCCACCTTTTCACCGCCGCCAAGAAGGCCGTCGAGGTGGATGAGGAAGAACGCCCGGTGTTGCAGCAGTTTATCTACGGTCTCTGCCGCGAGAACGCCACGCGCGAACAGGCCGATGAGGCGTATCGTTACCTGTGCGAGAAGTTCTTCGATTGGAACGAGATCCGCGTCAGCTCGCTCCGCGAGCTGGAGGAAGCTTTCGCCGGCATGTGCGACTCGGAAATGCGAGCGCAACGGCTCATCTCGTTCTTGCAAGAAGTCTTCGAGATCCACTTTTCTTTCGATCTGGACAAGCTGCAAAAGGAAGGTGTGAAGCAGGCGGCCAAGAAGCTCGCACGTTACCAGGCGGCCAATGATTATATCGTCTCCTGGGTGATGCAGCGCTCGCTGGGCGGACATGCCATCCCCGTGGACCCGCCGACTTTGCGTTGCTCCGCTCGTTTGGGGCTGATCGAGAACGAACAGGACGAGACCGAAGCCCGCGCCAGCCTGGAGCATCTCATTCCCAAGGCCAAGGGCGCTCTGTTCACCGATGGCGTCAGCGTCATTGCCGGCGAGTATTGCTGGGAAGAGCAGCCGCAGTGCTCGGCCTGCCCACTCTCCGCCGACTGCGCCTACGCTCAGGAAAACGGCATCGAGGCGGCGTCCGCCCCGCGGGCGCATCGAGCCAAGCCGCGCTAATTACCAGCCCGCCGGCGAGCGGGGTCGCGTAAGCGCCCCGAGAGAAGAGCACTCGGGGCGCTTACGCGACCCCGCTCGCCGGCGGGCTGGTAAATTGATCGAGAATGCACCATGTCCAAATCCGACGAATCACGTCGTCCCTCCGTGGACGTTGCCGGCACCGCCCAGAAAATCCTCGCCAACATGGAGAAGGTCATCATCGGCAAGCGCCAGCAAATCACGCTGGCGCTGGTGGCCTATTTCTGCGAGGGCCACATCCTCCTCGAAGACGTGCCCGGCGTGGCCAAGACCATGCTCGCCCGCGCCCTGGCCAAGAGCGTGGGCTGCACCTTCAAACGGCTGCAATGCACACCGGACCTGTTGCCGACCGACGTGACCGGCGTTTCGATCTTCAACCAGAAGTCCGCCGAGTTCGAGTTTCGTCCCGGTCCCATCTTCGCCCAGACGCTGCTGACTGACGAAATCAACCGCACCACGCCGCGCACGCAGTCGGCCCTCCTGGAGGCGATGGCCGAGCGCCGCGTCAGCGTCGATGGCCAAACCTACAACCTCAAGCCGCCATTCCTTGTCATCGCGACGCAGAACCCCGTCGATCATGAGGGCACCTTCCCCCTCCCCGAAGCGCAGCTTGACCGCTTTCTGATCCGCCTCAGCCTCGGCTATCCCTCCATCGACGAAGAGGCGAAGATGCTCCAGCGCATGCAGCACGGCCATCCGATCGACGACCTGAACACAGTCGTCACGGCGGCGGAGGTGCTAGCCTGCCAGGACGCGATCCGCGACATTCACGTCGATGACAAAGTGCGTCGCTATCTCCTCGAAATCGTCCAGGGCACGCGGACACACGACGACATCCAACTGGGCGGCAGTCCACGCGCCTCGATCGCGCTGTTCCGGACGGCGCAGGCATTGGCGGCGATTCAAAATCGCAATTTCGTCATGCCCGACGATGTCAAACGCATGGTGCAGCCGGTGATGGCGCATCGCCTCATCCTGCGACCGGAGAGCCGGCTGCGCAAGGTAACGCCGGCGGCGCTGCTCCACGAAATCGTCAGCGATGTCCGCGTCCCGGTGCCGGCCCACCGCGACGACGACCGACACGACCCGTTCGGCAATGAAAGATAAGGCGAACGGCCGGCGTAAGCCGGCTGGTTCGGGGCGTCACCAGCCGGCTTACGCCGGCCGTTCGCCAGGTAGCGCGTTATGAAGTGGTTTTTGGGCGCACTGTTGTTGTTATTGGCGGCTCTCCTTTTGGAGTCGAGCCTGCTCGCCTATGCCATGTACGTGCTGCTCGGTCTGCTGCTTCTGAGCCGTTGGCTGGCTCGTTCGTGGATTGGCAGCCTGTCGGCCACGCGCACTTGCAAGCAGCTGACCGCCGACATCGGCGATAAAGTGGCGGTACGGCTAACCATCACCAACAGCGGTGGGCTGCCGATTCCCTGGCTGCTCGCCGAGGATCTGCTGCCGAAGTACGCGCTCAACAAGCGTTTCCCCCGCATCAAGATCAAAGGCAAGCGCCTGCAAATCGCCATGCTTCGCGCCGGCGCCGAGTTGGAGATGAAATACCAGATCGAATGCCTGATGCGCGGCTACTTTCAGATCGGCCCCTTGACCTTGGAGAGCGGCGATCTGTTCGGTTTGCATCGCCGCTTCCGCGTCTTGACCGAGCCGGTGTTTTTGCTGGTTTATCCGCGCATCGTGCCGCTCTTGGGCTACGACATCGCCTCGCGCCGGCCGATCGGCGATGTGCGGTTGACGCATCGACTGTACGAAGATCCGACGCGCATCGCCGGCGTGCGTCCCTACGAGGCCGGCGATCCGCTGAACCGCGTTCATTGGCGCGCCACTGCGCGTACCGGCGCTCTGCACAGCAAGGTCCACGAACCTTCGACCTTGTCTGGTGCGACCGTCCTGCTCGACTTCCACCAGGCCGGCTATCCTCAGCAGGGCGAGCCGTTCCGATCCGAGCTGGCCGTGACCACGGCGATATCGCTAGCCAATGCCGTTTACGAAATGGGCCAGCAGATTGGGCTGGCGACGAATGGACGCGATGCCGTCGATCGCATCAAGACCGAAGGTTGGGATACCGATCCGCGCACGCGCCAGGCCGCCCGCGCCACGGCGGCCATGCGCGAGGAAAGCGAACGGCTCCAGCCGCTGCTTGTCGAGACGCGCCGGGGAGTCGAGCAGTTGCAGCGCATCCGCGAGATGCTTGCCCGCGTCGAGCTGACCGACGGATTGACTTTCGCCGAGCTGGTGAGCGAAACGATCAGCCGTCTGCCGCGCGACGCCACCATCCTCGCCGTGCTGCCGGAAGTATCCGTGGAAACCGCGATTTCGCTGGGCAATCTGCGCCGCGCCGGCCTGGCCGTCGCCGTGGTGCTGATTCTCCTTGATGACGCGCCCTTGGAGCGCGCCTATGGCCGGCTCGTCGGCGAGGGCATACGCGATATTCGCCATCTCAAAAGTGAAGCCGAGCTGCCCGAATTGTGCCGCCGGCAGGTCGATCGCTCGTCGCCGTACACGTACATCGTTTCTTAGCCGTCTTTGGCACAGCGATTGCACTCCCCAAGGTGGAGAGAAGTTTGGTCCAAACCAAGGTGCTGCCATGACGATTCTCGATTTTGTGATTCTGTTGGTGGTGGCCGGGATTTGCGGGGCAGTGGGGCAAGCGATTGTCGGCTATTCGCGCGGCGGATGCTTGGCCTCGATCGCACTGGGATTCATCGGCGCCCTGCTTGGCGTGTGGATCGCGCGGGCCATGAATCTCCCGGAGTATTTCGAGCTGATGATCGGCGATCAACCGTTCCCGATCATCTGGTCCATCATCGGTTCCGCTCTGTTCGTCGCTTTGATCTCTTTGATCGCCCGCCGGCCAAGCGGATGGTATGGGCGCGGGTGGTAGTAGAGCCGCGACCGTAAGGGGCGAGCGGGGTTGCGTAAGCGCCCCGAGAAACTTACTTCGTAGGGCGAGCGGGGTTGCGTAAGCGCCCCGAGAGAATTCCTCGGGGCGCTTACGCAACCCCGCTCGCCCCTTACGGTCGCGGCTCTTCATTTATTTGCCCAGCGCTTCGATGCACGTAAGCATGGCCGCGCGCACGTTTTGCACATCTTCGCCGCGCAGCCGCTCCAGCCAGTGCCACTGACATAAGGCTGTCAGCGCCTGCTTCCGCTGCTCGGTTCCCGCGATACGCTCCAGCAGCAGCGGTCGCAGTTCGGCCAAGAGAGAAACCCAGGCGCCGAAGGCCTCATCAAAAGCCGCTTCCAACCGTTCACGCACCATTTGCGTAAGGATCGGGGCCGCTCCGCCGCTGCTGATCGCCAGCACGAAATCGCCGCGGCGGATCGTGGCCGGCAGGAAGAAATCGCCCGATTTCGGCTCAGTGGCGGCGTTTACCCATACGCCGCGCGACCGCGCGTCGGCGACAATGCGAGCGTTCAACTCCGCGGGACCGGCGGCGAACACCAGCGCCGCGCCGTCTAGGTGGTCCGGTGTGTAGGCTTCCGTCCGCCATTCGAGGCGTGGATCGCTCATCTCCGGCGGACGCGGCTCCAGGCAGACCAAGCGCACCCGCCCGCCCGCGGCCAACACCGCCGACGCCTTGCGCCGCCCGACTGCCCCGCCGCCGCCGACCACCGCCAGGCGATCCGTCATATCGAGAAGAATGGGAAACATTGGCATTCGATTATTTTATCCTCGGGCACCTCTCCGCGTCGCGTCCGGTGCCCACGTCACCGAGCGAGTCGGGCCGCAGAGCGGCCGGACGTGCGTTCCCACGCGGAGCGTGGGAACGAGCGGGTAGCGACGCTCCGTGTCGCGTCTTGTCCTTTCGCGGGACGAAAAATCCCTCTTGTATCTTTCCGTCAACTGTATTAAGAGTCTTCCTACAGTTGAACCCCGGAGTCATGCAGGGAGGCATGAAGTGATGGGTTTTCATATCAGCACGGCCAGTCGAGCGCCCATCTATCAACAGCTGGCCCAGCAGATCCGCGAAGCGATCGCGCGCGGCGAGCTGCAACCGGACGCGGGTCTCCCGTCCGTGCGGCAGCTGTCGCGCGAGTTGGTCATCAATCCCAACACCGTCGCCCGCGCCTACACCGAGCTGGAACGTGAAGGACTGCTTGTCAGCCGGCCCGGCCGCGGCATCTATGTCGCCCAGCCGCGCAACGATCTCACGCGTGCGGCACGCGATCGCCGGCTGATCGAACAGCTCGATCGCTGGCTCACGGAAGCGGTGCATCTCGGCTATTCCGCCGAGGAAGTACGACGGCTGGTAGCCCAACGGGTCCGGGAATTTCACTGGCAAACCGAAGACGCGGCGTAAAAGGAGGAGCGAAGGGTCATGGACGATGCTATCCGAACGACGCGGCTGACCAAGTATTATGGCGGCCGAAAGGTCGTGGATCATCTCGATCTGCGAATCCCACGAGGGACCGTTTACGGACTGCTCGGCCGCAACGGCGCCGGCAAGTCCACCACGCTAAAAATGCTCACCGGCATGGTGCGCCCCGATTACGGACGCATCGAATTGCTCGGCGAGGATGTCGAAACGCTCGCGCCATCGACGCGCGCCCGCATCGCCTATCTGGCCGAGGGCCATCCACTCTATACCGGCATGACCATCGCTCAAGCCGTCGCCTTCACGACCTCTTTTTATCCCAATGCGGATCGCAAATTCGTCAATCAGATTCTCGATCATTTCGCCCTGTCGCCCAAGGCGAAGATTGGCCGGTTGTCGAAGGGGCAGCGCGCCCAGGTGTCGCTGGCTCTCGCCCTCGCGCCGGACCCGGAGCTGTTGATCCTCGACGATCCGACGCTCGGACTCGATACCAACGTCCGCCGCGATTTTCTCGAATCGATGATCCAGATCATCCAGCGCCGCGGCCGGACGATCCTGTTCAGCTCGCACGTTCTGGGCGATGTGGAGCGCGTGGCCGACCGCGTCGGCGTCATGATCGACGGCGTTCTGCGCGTCGATTGCCCGGCGGAGCAATTCAAGTCGTCGGTGCGCAAGGTGGTGGCCGAGTTTGGCTACGAGCCGCCGGAGGTGCCGCCGTGTCCGGGACTCTTGAGCGACTGGCGCGCCGGCACGCGGCGCGAGCTGGTGTTTATCGGCTACGGCCCGCGGCAACGCGCCACTGTCGAAGCGTTGTCACCCGATCGCGTCGAGGTCATCGAAATGAATCTCGAAGATGCGTTCATCGAATACACGCGCGGCCCCCGTCGGCCGCTGCCGATTTTCTCTCAAAACCAGGGCGAATATCAAGGAGGACAGGCCGATGAAGGCATTGGCGCTCAAGGAGCTGCGTGAGGTGCTCGGCATCGCGGCCATCGCGCTGGGGTGCTACCTGGCGCTGGCGATCAACGCGATGGGAGCGAGGGTGTTCGACTGGGTGCCGGGCATGCCGGCCGGCACGCATGGGGTACCGTTCGTCCACGGCGAATTCACCACGGTTTTCATGTTCATTTCGGTACTGTTCGCCGTGGCACTGGGTTTTCGACAATCCGCCTGGGAGTCGGCGCGCGGGACGTTCCTATTTCTGCTACATCGGCCGTTGCGGCGAGAGGCGATTTTCCTCATCAAGCTGACGATGGGGATAGGCTTGCTGCTCGTCTGCGCCAGCGTCCCGATCGTCGTTTACGGCCTATGGGCGGCTGTTCCTGGCAATCACGCAAGTCCATTCGAGTGGTCGATGACTGCATCGACGTGGCGGTTCACGTTCCTATTGCCGCTGTTGTACTTGGGTGCGTTCCTGAGCGGGGTTCGTCCGGCACGCTGGTTCGGCACCCGACTGCTGCCGCTTATGGCTACCATCCTCATTCTTGTACTGCTGAACGTCATGCCGTGGTGGTGGGCTATCGGATTCCCATTGACGCTGTTGCTGTACGGTTTGCTGGCGGTCAACGTCTGTTTCGTGGGCCAGGTACGAGATTATGCCTGAACGAAAGGATTCGAACATGCAGATAAAAGGACTTGTTCACTATCTGGTATTGGCAGGCATGCTGGCTATCGGCTTCCTCGTCGTCTGGGGATTGATCGCCTTCTGGGCGGTGCAGGTTGGCACGCATGTTGTGGCCGGGATTTCTCCCCACTCGGTGATGATTCGAGTCAGGTCCGTATTGTTTTTTTTGCCCGACGGCACCCCGGTAATCGGCTATCAGGAAAGCGACCGACACCGGGTATTGCGCGACTTGCAAGGCAGCCCTGTCGCGGAGCCGGATGGCGTGCGTCCCTTCCTCACTCACGCGACCTTGCCCGCAAAGCCAGTTACTCCCTCCTTAGAGGACGAACTCTCTTGGGACCAGCGAATTAACTCGTTCGCCGACGGCCGTGTACCACACGGTTTCTGGTATTTCGTTACCGACGGCAGGCGCGACGGCAGCGGCTACTTCGTGGGTTACGACAGCGAAAATCGTAGCTGTCTCGGCTATTTGGGGTTGGGAGGATTCAAGGAAAGCCCGCTGCCGAACGAGGAACGTATCCCGTTCGCCGGCCCTGCTTCCGGACCCCAGGCCGGTTTACAGGGACGTCTGCTCTGCAATCAGACGGGATTCGCGAGTCACCCGCATTTCAACAACGCGGGCCGTGCAGGAAAAGGCTCCGTTTCCTCCTGGGACGTTTACGTCCATAGTCGAGATGGCAAGTTATATCATGCCGATCTTCAAAAGCGCACCATTCATGTCGCTTTTGACCGTTCACCCTTCATCTCGGCAGCGTTGACCGCTGGCGTCTTTGATGCGGTCCACGGTTTACCCTATCGACCCGCGGTTCGCACGGCGGACGCCGTTCTGGTGCTCGATGAACACGGAGGAATGCTCAAGCGCTTTCCCATCCCGGCTTCTCTGCGCGAACGGGACATTAATTTCGCCGAGACCAGCACGGGCGGGGCGGTCATGTACGCAGAGACCCCGGAGGATCTTTTCACCTCGGAGGTGGAATATCACATCTGCCGCCTGGATTCCGAGGGCCGCTCCTGGGAGGCGACGACGGTTTTGCCATTTCTGGATAGCGACCGATTTATCCTGACGGCAGCGGGGTTCGTGATACCCTCTCCTCTCGGCCTGGCCGGCACGGTGGGGACTCTGCGAACATGGATGCTGTTAGATTTCGGCTTGGCGACCACTTACCCCGAAGCCCTTGGCCAAGCGCTGACGGAGTTTCGCTCTGCTTTCGCCATCGCCCAGCTCCTCGCCTTCGGCTTCGCGGTGCTGTGCTATCGCCGGCAAGTGCGCTACGGAGCCAGCCGGGCCGAGCGCATCATCTGGCCGCTATTCGTGCTGGTGTTGGGGCTGCCGGGATGGATCGGCTATCGCTTTGGCCGCTCGTGGCCGGTGTTGGAGACGTGCCCCGAGTGCTTTGTCAATGTGCCGCGCGATCGGGAGCATTGCGTTCGCTGCACGAATGATTTCCCGCGCCCGGCGCTCAAGGGGACCGAAGTGTTCGCGTAAGGCATCTGGTGAGCGGGGTCGCGTAAGCGCCCCGAGAGTTTCCGCACTCGGGGCGCTTACGCGACCCCGCTCGCCGCCGGCTAGGCAGGCTCAATGCGTTCATCGTCGCTATCTTCGTAGCGCTGCCGAGAGCGACGAGGCCGGAAATGTTCTTGGTAATCTGCCGGTTGAGCTTCGAGCGCGTGATTCTCGCGATACTGAAGCACGGCTTCGACAAACAAAGGAGAAACGCGCTTGAGAATCAGTCGAGACCGCGTGGCATTGGCAGGATGAATCGCCGTGACCTGACTAATGGGGATGGAGACGAGCCAACCCATGAATAACACGACCGTGCCGATGCAAAGCGATCCAAAGAGGGTACTTTCTTTTGACTTGTCGACTTGCCCCGACAGCAAAAAGGCGAGGACGAAACCCCCAACAATGAGAGCAAGCACCACGACGAGCGAACCCCAGACGAACAGACTGCGAACGAGAAAGTAATTCTTGTGCCGCGGACAGAAGAGCGTGTAGCAGCGGATGTCTTCCGTGAGGAGGATCGACACGATGAGATAGATGGGAATAAATGGCAACAGGAGAAAAACCCATAAGGGATGGGAAATGAAACGGCGGCGTTTCCGCTCCGTCGCTTCTTCTCCGCAGCACATGCAGACATCCGGCAAATCGCCCTCTTCCGCCTCGTAACGGCTCAGTTCGATTGACGCCATTGGGACCTCCTGGACGATAGAGTCTCGCGTTCGCGCCATCCCTCGCTTACGATTTCGGCCCGTTCACAGCCCTTCGCCAAGGGCGTACACCTCTTCCGCATCGAGCACAAGGTCGTTGCGCTCGAACAGCCGAGCGATGGCGGCCTTGTGGATTTTCATCTTGAGGCCGCCGACGCCGATGGCGCCGTAGGCGAGGACGCCGTTGTGTTCGGTGCCTTTGTCGGCGATGGCGACGCCTTCGATGCCGGCCGGCGGCACCGCGTTGAGATCGATCATCACCCGCAGCGTCAGGCACGCCTGACGCGCGGCACGCGGCAGCAACAGAGCGCCGGCCGCCCCGGCCGCGATGACCAGCGTGCAATCGGCCAAGGCCGGCGACAGATCTCCAGATGGATCGGCGGCAACCGGCTCCAGCTTCGCCTCGGGCGCCAAAACACGAATGGATTCGGCGATGGACTCGGCCCGGCTCTTCTCCCGCGAGCCAACGCGGACGTGCGCCCCCTGCCGCGCCAACAACAGCACCACGCGCCGCCCCACCGGCCCCGTGGCGCCCAGGACCAGCGCCTTCGCCGTCTTCAAATCAAGGTGTCGCGCCGCCGCCCGCACCGCCGCCGCCGCCGTCGTGTTCGATCCGTTGGGGTCCAGCAACACCGACACGCACAGCCCGTACTGCGGCAGCATGTGCTTGCGCGCCTCGGCCAAGAGCTGCTCGCCCAGGGTCACGTTGCTGCCGCCAATGAAGATCGCCGTGCGATGCAGATCCTTCGGCCCGCGCGTGAAGATGGCCCCGTGGACCTTCTCGCGCACCATCTTCGTCGTCACGCCGCCGTAAGAAAGCACCGCATCCGCGCCGGCATCGTAGGCAACGACCTGATCGAACACGCTCGGCTGCGGATCACCGTCGAGTTGAATGAGGAGTTTGCGCTTTTCCACGATTCGCTCCAGAACTGCTAATCACGTGAATCGCCGAGGACAGATAAAGGACAAAAAAGACGAAAAAGACAAAAAGGACAAAATATTCGTATTTTGCTTATTTTCGTCTCTTTCTGTCCTTGGCGTCCTTGGCGGTTCGACTAAATCGTGCTTGTTAATATCGCGCCATTGCCGCTTCGTGGCGGGCTTCGTCCTTGAGTCCCAGGCGATCCAGCACGTTCTTGACGCCGTCGAGCATCATCCGCAATTCGCTGCCGATGGCGAGGAATTGCCAGCCTTCCTCGATGCGCGTCCGCGCTTCCTCGGCGCTGAAGCAATGCACGCCGGCGGCGACGCCGTTTTTCTTGCATGTGGCCAGGATGTGCTTCATCGCCTCCGCGGTCGCCGCGGCGCTGGGCGGTTTGCCGTCCTTGCTCCGCATGCTCGCCGCCAGATCGTTGGGGCCGACAAAGATGGCGTCGATGCCCGGAACGGAAAATATGCTATCCGCATTTTCTACGGCCTGGATGTGCTCGCATTGCAAGACGATCAGGATCTCCTGATCGGCATGATTGAAATAATCGACCGCAGTGGTGCCAAAATTCATGGCGTGGACACTGCCGCCGACGCTGCGGGTGCCGGTCGGCGGATAGAGGGCGGCGCTGACGGCGTCGAGCGCTTCTTGCCGGCTGTTGACCATCGGCACGACAATGCCGTGCGCGCCGTTGTCGAGAACGCGTTTGATGTGATCGTGGCGATTGGCCGGCACTCGCGCCAGAGCGGTGCAGCCGCCGTCGGCGATGGAGGCGAACATGTGCGTGGCCGTCTCCCAATCGACGTGGGTATGCTCAATGTCCACCGTCAGCCAGGCGAAGCCGGCGCGGGCCAGGAAGCGCGAGGCGACGATGCTGCCCAAAGACAGCCACGTGCCGACCGACGGCTGACCGGACTTCAGGGCTTTTTTAACGGGATTGACACGCATGATGATTTCCTCCGTATCGGCGGGATGATTGACCTGCCGAGATTATACGATTCCATCTCGTATCGCGGAGGCAGTTCGAGAGGATTCGCTTGCTTCGCAGAAGCGTCCCGAACCGAAGCGCATCGATCAATCGTCAACGAATCGACGGCGCGGCCGATAGACGGGTTTGCGGCGCGGCGCGACGTTGCCGTGATGACTGCGGTGCTGCTCGTTGTCGTCGATGGGCGCCGTCTCGTCCTCATCGTGATAATGAGGATCTTCATACTCTTTATTGACACGCTGATTGGGCGTCCGCGGTGCTTGAGGAGAATCGTTCATGAGCCTGTTCCTCCGGCGGCGAGCCTCGATGAATGGCCCTCAAGGAAAGATAAGACAACTTGCGGAAATTATACGAATTGCTCCTCATCGCGGGCACCGGGGCGCGGTAGAAACGATAAAAGTGAACAACGTTGTGTGAATTGCCGATAAGATAACAGGGCGACCCTCTACCAGGAGGATCGTCCAACGGCGATGAGGTCCGCCCTGTCTTCGGACAAAACCGCCAAGCTGGCTGATGACTTCTACCTCATGGTTATCCTGATGTACGGGATGACCACGATCCTGCAAGGCAATTCCTTGCCCTGCAAGAATACGAGGGCTTCTCGACAAGCCGTCGGAGGTAGAACCTTGTCCAGCTCAGAAACTCGGGGACCAAACCCATCCCATCCTCCGCCATCGGCGCCATCGACAGGAGCGCGACGGCCGCGTCGTCTCTTGCGCCGTAGTCTGCTGATGCTGATTGTGCTGGCGGGAGTCGGCGGACTTGTCTACTGGTATCTACGCGGCCGCATCGAGGTGTCCACCGATAACGCCTATGTGGTTGGCAACGTCACGCCCATCTCTTCCGAGGTTAGCGGCCGAGTGGTGGCCCTGTTCATCGACGATAACATGATTGTCCAGCCGGGCGACCCGATTGCGCAGATCGATCCGATCGCGTTTCAGATCCATGTGGATCAGGCACTGGCGGACTACAAGCAGGCGACCGCCGCCGCCGAGGCAGCCACCGTCACCGAGCGCTACACCCGCAACGACCGTAAATCACTGCTGGAAGGCGCGCGGGCCAAACGCGACGCGGCGGAACAGACCGTCAAAGCGGCCGAAGTAACCGTGCAGACGCGCACCCGGCTATACGAGAAGGACGAGGAGCTGCTTGCCTCCTTGCAGGCACAGTTGCCGGGCCTGGTCGCGCTGCGGCGGAACGCCCAGGATTATCACGAGCGTTTCAAAAACCTGGCCCGCACCGGTGATGTTCCGGTGCAGGATAGCGACAACCGCGAGGCCGCCTACCGCGAAGCCGTCGCCAAGGTCGAATCGCTCCAGAGCAGCATCAAGGCGGCCGAGCGGCAGGTGCTGGCAAGCCGCTTGCAGCTTCAGGAGGCCGAGATCCGCCTCAAGGAGAGCCGCAAGACCCTGGAAAACGCTGTTGCCCTGGTCGGTCGAGCCGAGGCCGAGCAGCTGCAACCCGACGTGGCGGCCAGCACGGCCACCGCCATTCGCAACAAGAAAGGGCTGGCCGAGGCCAAACTGCGGCTGGCCAGGCTTAACCTGAGCAACACGCTCATCCGCGCTCCGCAGGCCGGCATCATTAGCCGCCGCACCATTCAGCTCGGCCAGACCGTGGAAGCGCATAAGCCGTTTCTCAGCATTGTGCCGCTGGACCCGGATAATGTTTGGATCGTCGCCAACCTGCGCGAGGAACAGATGGCGCGCGTCCGCGTCGGCCAGCCGGTGACGATCTCAGTGGATGGCATCCCCGTGCGGACTTTCAACGGCTGGGTGGAGAGCGTCGCCGGCGGCACAGGTTCGGCGTTCTCGCTGTTTCCGCCGGACAATGCCACGGGTAATTTTGTCCGCGTCGTGCAGCGCTTGCCGGTGCGCATCCGCCTCCGCGATGAGGAATATGAGAACCGTATCCGGCCCGGCATGTCGTCGCGTATCACGATCGACACGACACGATACGTGCGCGGAAGCAAGCAGGAATGGTGAAGCCGTATGGGCATCGGACAAAACACCACCTGCCCGCAGCGGCGAGCGGGGTTGCGTAAGCGCCCCGAGAACTTCCTCGGGGCGCTTACGCAACCCCGCTCGCCGTTGCGGGCTGGCAGCGTGGTACTCGTGCTGCTTTTCGCCGCCATGTACCTGCGCGCTCAGTCGGCGACGCTGCCGCCGCCGCGCGCTGTCGAGAACAGTCCGTCTCAGCCGCCGCTGCGTCTGGCCGACGCCATCCGCCGCAGTCTGGCCAACGTGCAGACCGTGCAAGCCAACGTCGCCGTGCAGACGGCCACCGTCGGCCGCTTTGAAGCGCTCCGGCAATTCGTGCCCTTGACCGCACTGCCGCAGCTGATGTACGCCGATCGCCGCTTCACCAATGGCCCACGGACCATCGATTACCCCGACGTCACGGGAATCACCGGGCTTGCCGGCCAACCCCGACTCGATCACGGGGAATACGATCGGGTCTACATGTTCTTGCCGCTCGATCCGTCCGGCCAAATTACTGCGTTGCCCATCGCTGAGGAAGGCATCCATGCCAAGGTGCTGATGGAGCAGATGGTGCGCCGCTCTCAGGCCGCGCTGGCGATTCAAGGCTACTTCGAGTCCAAACAGATCCAATACGGGATTCACGTGGCACGCGAGGCCGTCAATTTGGCCGATCGGACGTTGGCACAGGTCGAGCGCCGGTTGCTCCAGAAGCAAGCCTTTGAAGTCGAGCTTATCCAGGCGCGCGTGGCGGCCAGCCGTGCCCGTTTGTTGCTGGCCGATCTGGAGAAAAGCTCCCGAATTCGACAACGCAATCTCGCCGTCACCCTGCATCAAAGCCGCTTGCTCGTCCCGCAAACGGAGCCGGTGCCCATCGCTTTGGACGAGGATTATTGCTTCGACCTGGGCGACCCCGACTTCGTGGACCTGCGCATCGTCCCGGATTTTCCCACGTGCCGCGCGGACGCCATCGAACTGGCCAAGCGGCAGCGCATCGAGGTCCGCGTCATGGTCGTCGGTTTGCGCATCGCCCAGTTGCGGAAGAAGCGCAGCTTGCTAGGTCTGCTCGGCCTGGGTAGTCTCCCCATCGATTACAACTTCAAGAACACCACTCCCGGCACGAACGGCGGCGTGGCGATGGGCATACTCTTCGGCTCGGTCTACAGTGTGCCGTTGACCGATGTTACGCTATGGGCCAACATCCGAAGGGGACGGCTCGACGTGGTGCAATCGCAGCTCGACCTGGAGAAGGCGCTTCTGGATGTGGCCGCCGATGCCGGCAATTCCTGGGACCGTTGGCAGCAGGCAAATAAGGAATGGGAGCAGACCGAGTTCGAGCTGGAGATGCGCCGGCAGCTCGTCCAGCGGCAAGAACGTTTCTTTGAGCAGAAGCAATCCATTTGGCTCGACGTACTTGGGGCGCGGCTGAATCTGTTGCAGGCCGACGCCAACCGCTGGACGGCATGGTACAACCTGCAACTGGCTCGTCTCGATGTGCTCCGCGCCACTGAACTGCTGCTCGATTATGTGGAAAAAGCGAAAATCGCCGACCTGACGGCCTGGCAAAAAGCACCGCCCGAGTCGCTGTTGCATCGCTGGCTGCCCTGGTTAGCCAGCAAAGAAAGCACACGTTCGCCAGGTCCGGAGGTCCAACATGGCAAACCGTAGGACGGGCCTTTGCTGGCTGCTGGCGTGTATTCTCCTTGCGGTGATGGCGCCGCGCTCGCTGCATGCCGATGCCGTGCTGCGGCAGGGCGAGGCCATTACGCTGCGTATTCGACAGGTGCTGCCGGCCGACGGACTCAGTCCCGGCGAGCGCCTGCTCAATAGCCGTCAACCGATCCAGCCGGGTGATCGTTTCCTTGCCGAAATCATCGATCCTCCTTGTTCTCCTCCCGCCCTTGTCGGCGGCAGCGTGACCGGGACGACGCCGCCCGGCTGGTTTGGCCGGCCCGGCTCCGTCACGTTGCAGCTAAGTCAACTTGTCGAGAGGGTGGACGGGCAAACGCGCTTGCTGCCTTGGCAGATCGACCTGGCCGACCGCCGCCTCAGCACACAGGCGCGCCGGATCTTGCTGACGGCGTTGTTCGGACTCGAAGGCGCGGGTCTGGGCGCCGTCATCGGAGCGCAAACCGGAGTTACGCCGAAAAAGATACTTCCCGTCAGTGCCGGCGCGGGCGTCGGCTTGATATTGGGTCTGGGCTACGCCAGCTTTCAGCGCGGCCGTGAACCCATCCTGGAACCGGGCGATACTTTCCGCCTCATCGTCGGAACGACATCTTGCCAGCCGCTGCCCCGCGATTTGCAGACCATCCTCTATCCAGCGGCCTCTCCAAATAGACGGAAGACGACAAGGTGACAGGGTGACAAGGTGACAAGGTGACAAGGTGAAAGAAGCAAAGATGAACACCTCAGCAAAGAACCCAGGCCGTATAAGGACACTTCTCCTTGTCACCTTGTCACCTTGTCTCCTTGTCACCTTGTCATCTTCCGCAGGTTGCCAGCGGCCTCCCGGCGGGGCGGAACAAAGCCTACCGCCGGCCTACCTGCGCAATCAGATCAACGATCCGGCGCTACGCAAGGTCGCCGAGCAAATCCAGACGTGGGCATCGGGGCAAGTCGGCGCTGCCGGGCAGCCGCTCTACAGCCGTATCGAGGTGCTGCCCCTTGCTCAGACGGTACAGCCCTATGGCGTCGGTGCTTATCAACAAGAACCGCGGCTGCCGGTGATTCTGATTACGGGACCGGGTTGGTCGGGATTGCAACTCGCGGAAAAAGAAGCGAGAACGGCGCAGGCGTTTACCGAGCTGTCGGCCCAGTTACAGACGTTGCCGCGTCAGTCGCCCCTGCGTCCGACGCTCACCATTCAAACTCCGCAAGGCATGGAATTGGCCTGGATCAACCATCTCGATCCGAGCGGGAAAAATCTGCATGGCGACGAGTGAGACACAGTCGGGCCTGGCGAAGCTGGGGCGAGCGTGGGACTTCATACTTGCAGGCCGGCCGCTTGTCGCCCTCGCCGCCGCCTTGATGACCACAACCGGCCACACGCTGAACCTGCGCGAGCTGGGCATCGCCAAGGGCTGGGTAAACGCCGAAGTGAACTTCCTGCAAACGATCTACCTCGTCACCCTGTCCCTGACGCTGGTGGCTTGCCCAACGTTGGGGCGGCGCTTTTCCTGCCGGGGACTTGCCGAATCTGGACTGGCGTTCCTTCTGGCCGGCTCGTTCCTGAATGGCTTTGCCGTGCATGAATCGCTGGCTGTCTTCACATTCGGCCGCGTGATGGCGGGGTGCGGCGCTGGACTGGCGATTTTCTACTCCCAACGTCTGTTGGACAAACGCTGGGCAATTCCGACCTTGTGGGCGCTCATCTTGTTGCCGCCGGTTGGGCCGGGCGCGGTGGCGGCGGCGACAATGGTGAACGAGGTTTCGGATTGGGGATCGGGCTTCATTCTCGAGGAGCGGCCGCCGCTGTCGGCCTGATCGTGCTGCTATCGATGGCGCAAGCGCACGAGTCACCCCCCGCCGCACCGCGAGGCTCACTGAGGTATCTGCCATTCCTGGTCGTCGCGGTTGCCGCGCTATTGTATTGCCTGCACTGGGGCCAGCTGCACGGCTGGTTGGAGAGCTTCGATATTGTTGTCGCTTTCCTCGTTTCCGCCGTCGCCCTGGGCGTATCGCTTTGGCTGGCTTGGCCGCAGCTCGACTTCCTCGCCTTGAGAGAGAATTGGATGCGCTTGCTGCTCTTCTTCTTCGGCGGCACCTGCCAGTTCCTGCTCGGTTCTTACTTGATGAATGCCTACGGCGGCTCGATCATCAATTTCATCTCCTGGCAGCGTGCCTGGCTGATTTGGCCCTTGCCCATCGGTGCGGCCGTGGCGCTCTCCTTATGGCAACTGGGACTGCGGCGGGTGCAGCTTTTGCAGGGATTTTCGGGCGCCACCGCGGGTTTGCTGCTCCTGGCGGGGGGGCTGTTTCTCGTGCTTCAACGGACGATGGAATGGCCCTACTGGCAGCCGCTCGGCGTCGTCGATCTGAATTGGTTCCCGGCACCGCAGCACTGGGAATTAGCGCCCGGTCGCTTCCTCATGGGACTGGGCATCGGCTTGTTCATGATCGCGATGAATAACATGGTCAGTGCCGATCCCGTGCGTGAGGAGAAGGTCCAACCGTTTCTGTCCGTGCTGCAATTTTTCGGCGGCGGCATCGCCTCGGCTCTCCTGGTGAATTTCCTGATGATTGGCCATGCGATCCACTACTCGTACTCCGCCGACCGCGACTACATCCAGGCGGCGGAAATGGCACAGCGCCGCGCCGACCTGCGCGACGAGTTGGCCGAGCAGGGCGCTGCCGCTCCCGATCGCGCCGCCGAAGTGCTGCTGTATCGCGGCGTCCACTACGAAGCCGACAATCTCGTGTTCGCCAGCATCTATGCGTCGTTTCTCATCGCGGCCTTGGTTTTGGCCGGCTTGTGTGTGGCGATGTTCGTCGCGCGAAAAATGCGATCTTGGTTGTTCTAAATGTGAAATGTCTTCAATCGCTGACTGATTTCTTCTACGGAAGCGCTCGGATGGCGACTTTGCCGCGTTTCCTTACTTGCACGGTTAACTCATAGCCTTCCAGGAGCGCCATACCGACGAGGGGTGAGGTATCTGCCTCATCGACGTGGATAAGGCGGCGGCGTCTGTTCCAAATCACCGTGCCCTCATGGATGTTGAGGATTGTCATGCTGCCATCGGCCAATTCGGCGCGAATGCGCCTTAGCCAAGGCAACCTCAGCGCGGTGATGAGGGCAGGCGGTAGGCTGAGCCAGCCATCGTAGCCGGTATCGATCACCGCTTTAATTCTTTGCTGCTGCCCCGTCGGGCCACGCACTAAGAGTCGGATGATCGCTTCGCTGTCCGCATTGACAATACCACGGATCATAGGGCCGCCGATTTCCGAAGGGCTCCAAAGCGGCGAGAGATGCGGGAGCCGACTCGCCGTTGCCAGACTTGCGCATTGGGGCGACGCGCCCGCAGACGATCCGAGGCCGCCAGTTCGCCCTCATCCACCTCATAATCTCCCGTTTCGATGTCGATAAGCACGAAATGGCGCGCGGGAACTCCTTTGAGATGAGGGCGGATGTCACGCTCAAAAATCTCCTCGCCGCGGCGGGCGAATTCTTCTTTGCTGTAACGGGGTTGGAGGGAGTCCATGATTTTCCTCGCATTTCCTGCCTGCGATTTTGTCCACTTCCACTGTAAACTTTCCTCCGGCGGCTGCCAAGCACTGAACGGCAGGCAAGCAAACGAACCTTAGACTTTCGCGCACTCCAATCCAAACGTGGCGGCCACGGCCGGATTCGTCACCTTGCCCGCATGCACATTCAGTCCGTGCCGCAGCGCCGGGTTCTCGGCAAGGGCGCGATCCAATCCCTTGCGCGCCAACTCCAACACATACGGCAGCGTCACGTTTGTCAGGGCGTAGGTGCTGGTACGGCCGACGGCGCCCGGCATGTTGGTGACGCAGTAATGCAGCACGTCATCGACAAGAAACGTCGGTTGGCTGTGCGTGGTGGGCCGGGAGGTTTCGATGCAGCCACCTTGGTCGATGGCCACGTCGATGATGACGGCGCGTGGCGGCATGCGCTTGAGGTCCTCGCGCCGCACCAGATGCGGCGCACGCGCTCCCGGAATGAGAATGGCCCCAATAAGCAAATCGGCGCGGGCGAGACTATCGAGAATGTTGTGCCGATCGCTGTACAGCGTGGTGACGTTGCGCGGCATCACGTCGTCGAGATAGCGCAGGCGATCGAGATTGATGTCGAGAATGGTGACATTCGCGCCGAGCCCGGCGGCGACCTTGGCGGCATTAGCGCCGACGATGCCGCCGCCGAGAATGACGACGTTGGCCGGCAGCACGCCGGGCACGCCGCCTAGCAGGATGCCGCGTCCCTCGAACGGACGTTCCAGAAACTTCGCCCCTTCTTGAATGCTCATGCGGCCGGCCACTTCGCTCATCGGCGTCAACAGCGGCAAGCGCCCCTTGTCATCGCGGATCGTCTCGTAAGCGATGGCCGTGATGCCCGACTGCATGACGGCGCGCGTCAGCGATTCGTCGGCGGCAAAGTGAAAATAGGTGAAAACGATTTGCCCCGCCCGCATGAGCGGCCATTCGACCGGCAGCGGCTCCTTGACCTTGACGATCAGGTCTGCATGCCGCCACACATCAGCGGCGCTGTCCACGATCTCGGCGCCATGCTGGCGATACTGTTCATCGCTGATGCCGCTGCCCTGTCCGGCCCCCGATTGAATCAGCACCTTGTGCCCCGCGCGCGTCAGTTCTTCAACGCCGACCGGAATCAGGGCCACACGCGATTCGTGCGTCTTGATCTCATTGGGAACGCCGACGATGTATTTCGACCCTTGTGGCATATTTTATCTCCATTAGTCCGTAGTCTTGCCAGCCCGCAGCGCAAGCAAGGGAAAGAGTAACCCTTGTTTGCGCTGCGGGCTGGCAAGACTACGGACTATTGAAAAAAAGAGAAGCCCTCCGCCGGGGGAGGCGGAGGGCTTGATTAGGGGGTTCGCTGACTTGCATTGTAGGCATGAGGGGGACGGGAGAAGCGTTGTCGTCGTGCTCGCTATCGGGGTGGCCCCGCGACGGAATGCGTCGAGGGACGGGGGAGTCCCTCAACAGCCCTCGCGGCGCCACGACACGGACGGGGGAGCCGTGGGCGAACCAGTGGGGGAAACCGTTCGCCAACCGTGCGAGCACCCGACCACCGCTTCCACTGATCGGTCGGGTCGCTTTTAGTAAAAGCAAGCAGCGTGCCGGAAAAACATGCAAAGACGCGGATGCGAACTAAGTGATGCGGGGACAGGCACTTGCGATTTTCGTTCCGAGCTGAAGGGACGGCGATGCGGTGGGAATTATTGTAAAAATTGGTTTGGGGCGTGTAAGTCCTACCATTGAGACGATACTCGCACCTAATCGGGAAGGAGAGAAGTCGATCACGATGGCCTGTGTTTTGTATCTTGCCTAAACGCCTGTTGCCAGGTTTGTCGTCATAGCTCACCTAGGATTGAGCCAGTAATGTCAAGAAGTTTGTGACTACCGCATCTGACTGCTCAAAGCATTGCCCAGCATCATAGTGCTCCACCAGCCTGATGCCATGGGCCTTGAACGAGCGGTCTCTCTCGTGGTCTTCGACCGTTCGAGAAGGTGGATGAAAAGGTTCGCCATCTACTTCCAAGATTCCCCATTTTCCGTGTGCGCAAACAAGGAAATCAGCCTCACGGTTCCGGCGCGCATCAAGTGCTCCCAGGCGTGCCTTGCAATTCGGCAAGAATAACACGCCCTTCTTATCAAGCGCCCGCGCAATCCGAACCTCGCTTTCCGAGCGGAAACGAAAGTTGTTCCATAAACGTGGAACTCGGACGTTTGCTGCTTGGTTGTCGATTCCACGCCCACGTGCGATCTCGAGCAACTCTGCTCGCCAGTCAGGATCAATGTCGATCAGTTCGGCACGCGCTGTAAAATGTTTGAGGTAGCAATCCTTTGGTAGAACTGCTTCTATAGCGTTTCTAATCGCTTTCGTTATGGCGTGCTTTTGTTCGTGCAGGATCTCATAAGCCACTCTTGGGCCTTCCAAATCTACGTGAAGGGCGCAGATCTGCTCGTCACCGTTCCACCAGGTATCTCCTGATTCCTCAGCAGTGATTTTGCATGCCAGCAGGACGCTTGCGGCTTCCTCTTCGCCGCCATCGATGAGGAAACGCGCTGCGCTCGCCTGGATGATTTCGGGATGAATGTTCACGGGAAAACCTCGATATCGCACACAACAGCACGATCAAAAACTGACACCACCGCAAGCCGCAATAACCACGAGTTCTGGTTCCTGTTCCGAACGGCAGTTTAGATTGGCACGCTCACGCTGTATTGTTAATCGATACGTGAAATGTCATCGGCATCGTGAGTAACATCCATGAAGTTACCGACGACTCGGAACCTGATACGAACCTTCCCAGGATGCACGACATCGATGCCTACTGGCAATGCTGTGATGGTAGAGCCGTCTTTGAACGTGATCCTTGCTGACTGCATGGAACCACTGCGGTTTATGTAGTTTGCGATAGCTTGTAGCAATTCTTCCCTCGTCATGTGACCTTTTTGTGGTGGGTATATATACGCATCAACTATCTCCAAATCTCGCACAACGTAAGGGTTCCTACTGCTTGGAAACCGGCCTGAATGTTTTCCAAAAATACCCGGAAGAATTGTGTTCAATGGGTGCCTCGGACTGAGTAGTTTAATCTCTGACATCGAGAGCCAGGAATCGTCCATCGCATGCAGTTCGCTGTATACATCGCGGTAGGCGTCCGCAGAGCTGCCTTTGTCTACATTATTGGACATGATATAAAGCATCCACCTATCATCATCAGCTGTTTTTAACAAATATGCCGCGTCCACGTCGAATCCTTTTCTCACAAGACGTGCAAGGAGTCTGTGACCGTCGTTAATTTTGTTTTCTACCAATATTTCTGTGTCCATTTCAGCACTCCATCAGGGTCGCTAGTCACTGCGTCGAACAGATCCCTAGCTTCCTTTTCAACCTTCTCCTCATACCGGCTACTCTCGTTCCAGTCATTCACGACACCCCAATACCCACTCAGAGTTAGGTTAGCTATGCAATCGTTTTTGCGGATATCTTTCAGACCGGCAAACCCTAACAGGTCGTCTAGTTTGTGTGTCCAGAATTTTGACAGATTATTAAGATATGCCTTATCCTTAAAAAGAATCCCTGTCTTTTCTATGTAGTGAAGGACGCAGGATTTCAAGGCGAACTCGATAGCATACCCTGATAAGTAATAGGCACCAGACCATTCTCCGCCATCAAGGAGTAGCTTTGCTTCACGTACCCGCATATGGGCGAGCTTCTGCAAGTGTACCCGGCTCACCTTTACATCCCCCGCCGACAACGCCCCAGAGCGCCATTGATCACTCGCTTATTATCCTACCATCAGGGTTTGCCGACCACTACTCCTTTAGCAGTCCAAGGCGGGTATTCAGATGGAGGCTCGGTTTCTCAGTAATTCTGAGCAACTCGCGTTGGACTGCTAGGCGGGCGTCTTGAAGATCGCGCGCGATCACCGCGCGGAGGACGGTTAGCTCTTGCCGGCTCGTCGTGTGCCTACGCACCCGATTGGCGGCTAATAATTATTGCCAGCTCATCGTGATCTCCCTGAATGGGTAACTTCTTGTCGCCCCATACCGTGGTCAGGAAATGATTGCCCGACCGCATCTTTTTCGTGAATTCGCCGAGCGTATACACGCTGGGATTCACAACTCGGCCGAGCTGTTGTTCGGCTTGCCGCAACGCGGGGGCCACATCCGCCAGTCCTACTTGGCCGACGATTAGCAGATCGATGTCGCTCGCGGAGCTTTCCTCTCCCCGCGCGACCGAACCGTAAGCGAAAGCATACTGGATCGACGCCCGGAGGGGTTCCAGGGCGGCGCGAAGGACATCGACCAGGCCGACCGTTTTCGCCAGGAGGCCGCGAAGCTCTGCGAGGAGAGAGCAGTTTTCGTTCACCTGATAAAAAACGCGGTTGCCATGCCGCCGGCGTGTCAGGATGCCCGCATCGGTCAGCCGCGACAATTACCGCTGCAAGCTCGAAGGACGCACCCGCAGATGATCTGGCACACGCGTTGACGGGAGGTCTGAAGTCCGGGAGACCTGCGGTCCGCCGAAATGGCACGGTCTGGAGACCGTGCCATAACAAGAGAGAAGTCAAGTCGGGACGGTAGGACAGATGTGCCTGCCGATTTTAGCGTGACAATCCATCCGCTTTTGTTTGGCGGGGCGGCGGCATGCTCTGGCACCGGCAGGCAGGATGCGGCCGAGCTTCGGATGTGGCGAAGTGGCGGCATCGTTTGGCAACAGATGGCACGACCTGGCAGAACCGCAGACGCCGTAGCGTGCCACAATGGCCCGTATTGGCACCGCGTGGCAGAACGATTTGGAAGCGTGCAGAGAAGTGGCGGCGTGGCGGCGTCGTTTGACACTTTATGACAGGAGGGACGCTAACTGGCCGTCTAGAAAGTAGCCTTTCCCTGGCGTGCCAGTCAATGTTATCTTCTTGAGCATGAATACTCTTGCACGGAAGCGCTATCCCAGTGATCTGACGGATCCCCAGTGGGA